>Ga0154839_1039_pt6 | contig 15234 bp, 24 predicted proteins | sample Rifle2008BG16ft_FD_116143 | JGI IMG/M metagenome (GOLD analysis project Ga0154839, IMG submission 116143) | Deltaproteobacteria bacterium RBG_16_47_11
TGCTTGCTGTGGCTCCGGAATACCGGCCGTTGCAGCTATGGGGCGCATTGCTCTCCCAGAGATGCTACGCCATAAATACGAGAAACATCTGGTAGCAGGAGTCATAGCGTCTTCCGGTACTCTGGCAGTGCTTATTCCACCCAGCATACCTATGGTGATTTATGCAATATTTGCCGAAGAATCTATTGGGAAGCTTTTCTTGGCAGGGTATCTCCCGGGTGTTCTCTCTATAATCCTATTTGCCGTGATGATCATTATTCGGGTACGCCTGAATCCAAATTTAGCCCCGCCGATAACGGAGGTTGTCACCTGGAGACAACGTCTTGGATCCTTAAAAGAATCTTGGGGTATTGGATTACTAATCTTCTTGGTAATGGGCTCGCTTTACTCAGGTTTTTTTAATGCTACCGAGGCATCGGCCCTGGGTGCCTTGGGAGCCTTCATCCTCATGGCAGTTACAAAAACATATCAGTGGAAGAAAATATGGGATGGATTTTCAGAAACCCTTTTGGTTGGTGGGATGATATTCCTTATACTAGTTGCCGCAATCACCTACTCCCGTTTTATAGGGCTTACCGGCCTACCTAAAGCAGTGGCAAATTGGATTATTGCAAAAAATGTTTCCGTTTATGCTATTATACTACTGTTTTGCTTTATGTTAACCTTTCTAGGGTGTTTCATGGATGCTATATCTATGCTGTTGCTCACCATGCCCGTATTCTTACCTATATTAAAAGCTTTAGACGTGAATCTTATCTGGTTTGGCATTATCTATATAAAGCTAGTGGAGATAGGGTGCATCACGCCACCCTTTGGGATAACAATTTTTGTGTTAGCCGGAGTAGCTGGCGATATACTCCCCATAGGAACCATCTTCAGAGGCATCTTTTGGTTCCTCTTGATGGAATTCTTCACACTAGCAATCATTATTATTTTCCCAGAGATTTCTCTTTTTTTACCGAACATTGTACGTGGTTCTCCATAATATCCCATTTCAAGAGATATCACGACAATTTAAGGGATTGCAAGACATTTATTGCTGAACTCAAATTTGAGACAATTGGAGAATTCATTTTAGGAGCAACAGATAAGTTTTTTAGGACGAACATGTTTTAGGGGAACAATTTCAGCCCTGGATTTTAGGATTCAGATGACAGTTGGGAGGATGAAAGGGGAAGAATTTGCGGGTCCGAACCCGCTAAACGGAAAGGATCCAATTGGGGTTGTTGAAGAACAAGATGAAATGGGGACTTTGTGCTCCTGAACGAGAGTAAAGCCGTATGGATTTTAAATTCGTACTTTACTAACCGCAGGGGTGACCTTGATGAATGATGTGCCACCCGTCTAAAGAGGATCGTTATTCGAGGCCATTTGAGCAAATAGAGCAGCTTGTTGCCCCCTGTTTTATTGAGGAACATTGAGGTCCTCGAAAACGAACTTTTGTGAGAGGGCTTACGCCCAAAGAAATTCAGGATGTCTTTCATGTTAGACCCAACCAAAAAATGGTAAAGTGCTTTGAAAAAGCGATGGCTTACAATCCCACACCGATTGAAAGGATTGTACTGGATTTTGAGGGGAAAAAGTTTTACGCCAACTTGCATTTGAACGGTTCAAAAAAGAAGAGTCCGGGTGTGATCCTGGGTCCGGGTATGGACATGTTCAAAGAGGATTGGTACCGTGCGGTGGAACGGTATGTTCTCCCCCTGGGTTTGTAACTTTGGCAATCGATGGGCCCGGTCAGGGTGAAACTTTGACGATGGGTTGCAAAGTAACGCTGGACAATTACGAAAGAGCTGCCAAGGTTTGCGTTGACTCCCGTTTCCATGTGGAGCTCTGATATATCCCCTTCCTAACGCGGGTTTCAACAATCATAAATACAGTTCTCTTGCGCATTTTTATCGTTTCATGATCCCTCTAAGGGCAATATCCAAGATTCCTTTTTTCATTTCATCAAAGTTAATTAACCTTTCCCTTTAGATCCGAATGCTTTACAACCCAAGTATCAACAAGTCCCTTAATGATACTATATATGGCGTCTTAAATAATACAGCATAATTTACGCAATGTATCATTGGGAACGTTCCAGATTGTATGTTCTCTGGCCACAGCGTCAACTAAAGTTTCAAGCTTCTCAAGATAGGTATTATGGGTGCAGAGTTTTCGGGTCAGCTTCCAGACTCGTTCAATGGGATTCAATTCAGGACTGTAGGCGGGGAGAAACTCCAGGGCCAGCCTTTCTCGATGGTTTTTGAGGAAAGGTCGTAGGATCACAGCGTGATGATATTTCGCATTATCGAGTAGGATCACGATCTTCCTCGTTCTTCGGTGCCGGAGCAAAATGGTAAGAAAGTCTCTAAATGTCATAGCATTAAACTTCTTTTCAAAATGGGTGACCAGTTTACCATCCCTAAGATTGACCGCACCGAACAAGGCAACAGACTTGCGCGTCGGCGCCATCAGGAGAATCGGATCCTTATCTTCCGGAGGAACCCACATGGTGGCTCTTGACCCGCGTTGCTGGAAGTGGCATTCATCCAGACTCCATAGATCAATGTCCTCTCTTCTTGCCAGCCTGAGGCGTTTTTTTAAAAGCCCGTTGCTCCTCCAGATTGGCACGGGCAATGACAGGCCGCGGTTTTCTCAACCGAAACTCCAGTTGATGAAACAACCTTTGGCATTGACGTACTCTCAAAACCACCTTCTGAGTCTGGGCGATGTGGTGCGACAGGAGCTTCCCATCCCAAAGATTCTGCGCATACCCGAACTCACGAGGCGATTTTCGAAAATCCCGATTCACGCTTTCCAATCCTTCGGGAGTCAACCGCTGAGGACGCCCTGGCCTTTCCTGGTCTTGCAAGCCACTAAAACCTCTTGCTTCGAAACTCCGGACCCACCGCCGGATGGTCGTCGGATCATGACCGAACTTCTTGCCTACTTCATAACAGGACATGCCTTGGGAAACAAGCAAGACCCCGTGCAGACGGTGATCATATCGCGCTTCTTCGGAACGAAGGATGTCCTTTCATCGAGCGATGTCCCAGTTCTTGGCATTATGCGTAGCGACGATCTGCACACCAGACCGATCGGTCGGGATGATTGGCATTAACAGAAAAGCTTCACATTTTGGGCCGGTATGCAGCGTCGTTTTGCCTCCAAAAATATCTGCCGGCCGATCACGAGGATCTGAGTGCAACCATGGTCCGGAGCCGCGTGAGCGATATACCTGATGGCCGTCCTTCTCGACCGGCCGTTCGAAGTCCTTGCCCAAAATGTTCACTGCGATCCGAAAGCCAGCAGGAAGCACGATGCACATTGGCCAGATTTCGACATCAAGTTCATAGACTCGACCTGGGACGAGCGGCTGTTTTTCGCGGTGTGTGTGATAAGGTTGCCAGGGAAAGGATTTTTCTGGATCAAGTTCGCGGTGCGAGGCACGCAGCCATCCCTGGGCTAACGGTGTGTGTTCATCGACGGTTCCCTGGAATTCTACCTCACGTCCGTCAGGTGAGAATGCTTGTACAGTCACGAAAAAATCAGCATCAATGGTTGACGAGGACACGTAGAGTTTCAGCACCATTGGACCGGTGATCTCGGTCTCTTTCTCGAGCGGCGGCGACATCCATTTCACACCGCCACCCATTGCATCGAACGTGGCGGTGCCGTCGGCTGCTGGCGCTCGCCAGTCCAGGCTACCGGTCTTGGCGTCAAGGAACAGCTTGGTCCACCGTGTTCCCGCAAGCGGCCATTCGTTCTCTTTCCGTAACTGAAATTCCTTGCTGAAGGGTCGGCGCAGGTTGACCCAAACGCGTGGCTCCTTATCCCAACCATTCTGCTCTCCCTTGAGGTAATAATCGAAAAAGCGTTTCTGCAATGCCAACCCGTAGGGCAAGTAAAACCACTCCTCATGTCGACCGGGGTGCGCCTCCAGCCATTTTTCTGTGGAGGCTGCCCGGGTGAAGGCTTCGAAATTTCCACGGGGGTGCAGGCCAAAACCTGCCCAGTTGGCTGCGCTCAGGAATGGAACGTTGACCTTCGACCAGTTGGCCGAACAACTACGATACCAATCGTCGTCCATCTCGCGGGCCTGCGCATTGGCCAAAATGTCGGCGCGGTTATCCAACCGTTCCTCCTTTGACAATTCTTCAGGACCCGCTGAACTTTCGTTCAACCAATGGTCTTTGGGGGCATCCGGATTCCCGTGTTGCACATTATCTATCTGACGGGCATACCAAGCATAAAAGAACTTGTCCGAAAGAATACCACCATGTCGGTGCCATTCGCGGTACATGTCAGCCGCACCCTCCCATGGAATCATAGCGGTTAGATGTGGCGGTTGCAGGGACGCCACGTGCCACTGGTTGATCGCATAATAGGAGATACCGTTTAACCCGACCTTGCCGTTTGACCAGGGACGGGTGCCTGCCCACTCGATTGCATTGTAGTAGTCGCGCGTTTCGCGCGGCGAAAAACAATCCAGATAACCGGGTGAACGACCGGCTCCTCTCGAGTCAACGCGTATGACAGCATAACCCCATGGCACCCATATTTCCGGATCGACTGTTTCCCATGTCATGAAGCTATGCGTCGAACCCGAAAGAACATCGGGATGTTCTCCAATCAGCCAGTCCCACGCATGCCTGAAATAATCTAGGTAATCAATTCCCTTGCCGTAAGGACCAGCTGTCATGATTATTGGGACTGGATCTTTTGTTTTTGGTCGGAAGACGTCCGCTCGGAGTACAAGTCCGTCGTCCATCGTAATGGGAACGTCTCGTTCGATAACCATTGTTTCGACTGGATTACGCGGTGCCATATGAACCTCCTTTACGGCTAGATATTGTGGTACGATAAGGATGATAAGAGATGACAAGAACTCGCTTTGGAACAGATTGAACATAGCAAAGAACGAGTTGTATGTCAAGTAGAAGTTCTTTTTTATAGACTGCCGCAGCAATGAGGAGATCGGTGGTAGGAACGGGCTTCCCCTTTTTTTCTAATAAAAAACCCCACGTCGACGGCCTCTTTTTTTGTTTTGACGCCGGATAGGGTTTTCACTTCTTCCAGCAACTCCTCTCTGATCGACAGCGTTGTCCGCATATATGCCTCCGTAGACATCTATAATAGACATCTTAGAATATGCAAGAATAGATGTCAAACGAGGCATCGCTTCAGGAGGATGCGTCGTGGACGGGGAGGAAATTCAAAGAAAAAAGCCCCTGTACCGAACCGGTATAGGGGCTTTTCATTGACACATCTGATTCCTATTCGCTTTTCTCTTTTTCCGATTTTTTCTTCGGTTTATCCTTTGAGGCTTCTTTTTTGCCTTCTTTCTTCTCTCCCTTCTCGGCTTTTTCTTCCTTCCCCCTCTTTCTGGGAACAACCTTTTTCAGAACCTCTTTCGCCTTTTTCATGGCCGATTTCTTCTTCTCTTGCTCTGGAGGAGCATAGGTGGTCAACTCGACGAGGGAGAGAGGAGCCGCATCCCCATGCCGCCATCCCAATTTATAGATTCGTGTATAGCCTCCCTCCCGTCCTTTAAACCGGGGAACGATCTCCTCAAAGAGTTTTTTTACCGTGTCCCGGTTTCGAAGAAGATCAAAGGCCCTTCTCCGGGCATGAAGATCCCCCTTCTTTCCGAGAGTGATGATCTTATCGGCCCAACTCCGGAGCGCTTTTGCCTTGGGCAAGGTGGTCTTGATTCGCTCATGGGTGAGCAACGAAACCAGCATATTGCGGAACATCAGTTCCCGATGCTGGGTAGGACGACTTAATTTCCGGCCTGCAACACGGTGCCTCATCCATTCCTCCTATTCCGTCGTTTCTGCTTCTATCTCTTCTTCCGCCTTCTTGAGAGGCCAATTCTCAAGTTTCATCCCCAAGCTAAGGCCCATCTCAGACAAAAGCTCCTTAATCTCGTTGAGGGATTTCCGGCCAAAGTTCTTCGTAGCCAAGATCTCTGCCTCTGTCTTTTGAACGAGGTCTCCAATCAGCTTGATATTGGCATGTTTCAGACAGTTGGCAGAACGGACGGAGAGTTCGAGTTCATCAACACTGCGAAAGAGATTCTCATTCAATTTTTCATTGTCTTGGGGTTCCTGGGAGGTCTCTACCTCCTCCTCCTTCTCATCAAACGTAATAAAGGTGGAGAGTTGATCCTTCAAGATCTTGGCTGCATAGGCAACGGCCTCCTCTGGATTCAAACTTCCATCTGTCCAGACCTCTAAGGTCAATTTATCATAGTCTGTCCTCTGACCCACCCGGGCATTCGTCACCGTATAATTGACTTTCTTGATCGGCGAGAAGATGGCATCAATGGGAATGGTCCCGATGGGCTGGTTTTCCTCTTTATTCCGCTCCGCCGGAACATAGCCCCGGCCGGTCTTGACTACCATTTCGATCGAAAGCTTACTATCTTTCGAGAGGGTGGCAATGTGATGTTCCGGGTTGAGGATTTCCACGGCGTCGCCAGTCATAATATCCCCTGCCTTGAGCTCTCTGGGTCCCTCGGTCTTGACGCGGATGGTCTTCGGGCCCTCGGCATGAAGCTTCAGCCTCACCTCTTTGACGTTGAGGATGATCTCGGTGACATCTTCCTTGACACCCGGAATCGTCGAAAACTCGTGAAGGACGCCATCAAATTTCACCGAGGCAATCGCGGCCCCTTGCAGAGAGGAAAGGAGGATCCGCCGGAGAGAGTTGCCGATCGTAATCCCAAACCCCCTCTCCAGAGGCTCGGTCGTGAACTTTCCGTAGAAGGGTGCGGATGTTTCTTTCTCAATTTCCAGCCGTTTAGGCCGAATAAGATCTTTCCAATTTTTCTGGTGCATACAACCTCCCCTGTGTAAAAGGGTTTAACCTTATTATTTCGAATACAGCTCCACGATTAATTTCTCCTGAATGGGGATGGTAATGTCCTCACGGGTTGGTAGGGCCTTCATCTGGCCCTTCATCTGATCTTTATCCAACTCCAACCACTGAGGAACTCCCCGCCGAGCCACCCCTTCCAAGGCTTCCAAGATCCGGACGACTTTCTTGCTTTTTTCCCTTAATTCAATCGCATCTCCCGGCTTGACGAGATAGGAGGGAATGTTCACCTTCGAATGATTGACTAAGAAGTGACTATGCAGAACGAGTTGCCGTGCTTCGTTTCTCGAATTGGCAAAACCGAGGCGATAGACGATATTGTCCAGCCTCCGCTCGAGAAGATGAAGGAGGGTCTCTCCGGTAATGCCCTTTTGCTGATCCGCCTTTTTAAAGATATTTCGGAACTGGTTCTCCAGAAGGCCATAGATTCTCCGGACCTTCTGCTTTTCCCGCAACTGGGCTCCGTAATCCGAGACCTTTTTCCGGGACTGACCATGCTGCCCCGGCGCATAATTCCTCCGATCCACAGCACACTTCTCGGTATAGCACCGTTCCCCCTTAAGAAAGAGCTTGAGGTTTTCCCTCCGACATAAACGACAGACCGATTGCGTGTATCTCGCCAATGTGAACCTCCTTATACCCGCCTCCGCTTCGGAGGACGGCATCCGTTGTGGGGAATGGGTGTGACATCTTTGATGAAGTGAACCTTTAATCCAGCGGCTTGAAGGGATCGGAGGGCCGATTCTCTTCCGGCCCCGGGCCCCTTGACATAGACATCGATTGACCGAAGACCATGCTCCATCGCCTTTTTGGCAGCGTCTTCGGCAGCCATCTGGGCAGCAAAGGGGGTACTTTTTCGAGAGCCCTTGAAGCCCTGGGTGCCAGCACTGGACCACGTGATCACATTCCCCTCTTTATCGGAAATGGTAATGATAGTGTTATTGAACGTTGCCTGAATGTGGGCAATGCCTGACTGAATATTCTTTTTAACCTTCTTTTTCTTCACTCCAGGCCCCTTCGCCATAACGCCTCCTTTAATTCACTATTCTTTCTCTTTCTTCTTCCCCATGATGGCCCGTCGGGGACCCTTTCGGGTCCTCGCATTCGTATGCGTCCTCTGTCCTCGAAGCGGCAGGGACTTGCGGTGCCTTAGCCCCCTGTAGGATCCAATGTCCATCAGTCGTTTAATATTGGTTGTCACATCCCGCCGGAGATCTCCCTCGACTTTATACTCCTGCTCGATCGCATCCCGCAGCCGAATTACCTCGGTTTCGGTCAGCTTATTGACCTTTGTATCCTTGGTAATCCCTGTTTTTTCGAGGATCTTGTTGGCAGAGGGTCTTCCAATTCCGTAAATATAGGTGAGTGCGATTTCAATCCTTTTGTCCCTTGGAAGATCGACTCCTGCAATGCGTGCCATGTTCTTCTCCTTCGATGAAGGATCGAGGATCGCTCCGCTTGAGGCAAGAGGCAAAATCTTTAACCTCAACCCTCAAGTCTGCGGCTTGCCGGAGACGCTCCTCCTCCCTCTATCAGTAAGTTACCCTTGTCTCTGTTTATGTTTGGGGTTCTCGCAAATCACCCGGACCACCCCTTTACGCTTGACAATCTTACACTTATCACAGATCTTTTTTACGGATGCCCTTACCTTCACAGTTTCTATTTCTCCCGAAAGATAATCCTTCCCCGGGTCAGGTCATAGGGGGACAACTCCATCGTCACTTTATCCCCGGGAAGAATCTTGATAAAATGCATTCTCATCTTTCCAGAAATATGGGCCAGTACCTTGTGCCCATTCTCCAGTTCTACCCGAAACATGGCATTGGGAAGGGTTTCCAGAACCCTTCCTTCCACCGTGATTGCCTCCTCTTTCGGCATATCTCCCCCAACCAAGAAATCAATAATCAATTAGCATTGATCAATTAACAATGATCAGTGGAAAGAAGAATTGATAACATCAAAACGAAACCACTTTTTATTTATATCAATTTTCATTGATCATTTTGCATTGCTTATTTTTCGTTTTACATTGATCCTTTTAGCCCCGCCTGCCCTTCAGCCGACCTTTCTTCATTAACCCCTCGTAGTGCCGGGTCAGCATATGGGCCTCAATCTGTTGAACCGTGTCCAAGGCCACTCCGACCACAATCAGAAGCGCTGTCCCTCCGAAATAGAAGGGTACATTAAATCTCCCAATAAGAATAGTGGGCAGGACGCAGATGACCGAGACATAGATGGCCCCCCCAAGGGTGATCCGCGTCAGCACTTTATCGATATATTCTGCCGTCTTTTGCCCCGGCCGGATACCCGGGATGTAGCCTCCAAATTTCTTCATGTTTTCTGCGACGTCAACGGGATTGAAGGTCACAGCCGTGTAGAAATAGCAGAAGAAAATGATAAATCCCACATAGAGAAGGTTGTATAAAAGAGCTCCTGGACCGAGGCTACTCAGGACCGATTGAACCCAGGGATGGGCCTCCAGCCAGGGTTTAGGTACAAAGTTAGCAATCGTTAAGGGAAACATCAAGATCGACGAGGCAAAGATCGGAGGGATGACGCCTGACGTGTTTAATTTGAGGGGAAGATGGGTGCTCTGCCCTCCATAAACCCTCCTTCCCACAATTCGTTTTGCATACTGGACAGGAAGCCTCCGCTGACCTGTTTCAACGAAGATGATGACTGCTACCACCAAAACCATTAGAACAACCAGAAAGAGGATCGTGATAATACTGATCTGTCCCACCCGAAAAAGCTCCAAAGTACTGGCAATGGCATTCGGCATTCGGGCCACAATGCCCGCAAAGATGATCAGGGAGATCCCGTTTCCGATCCCTCTCTCGGTAATCTGCTCCCCCAACCACATGATGAACGCAGTACCCGCTGTAAGCGTAACCACGGTTAAAAGACGGAAGGACCATCCTGGAACCAGGACGATCATCTCTCCTGCTGCTCCTCTCATATTCTCCAGCCCAACCGCAATTCCAAACCCCTGGACCATGCTGAGCACCACGGTGCCATAACGGGTATATTGAACGATCTTTTTTCGGCCAATCTCCCCTTCCTTTTGGAGACGGTCGAGATAGGGAATGACCACGGTCAAAAGCTGGAGGATGATCGAAGCACTAATATAGGGCATGATGCCCAGAGCAAAGACCGAAAGCCTCTCGAGAGCCCCTCCTGAAAACATATCGATGAGGCTAAAGAGTGTCCCCTTCGCTTGGGCAAAGAAAGAAGCTAATGCATCCCCATTGATCCCGGGTGTCGGGATGTGAACTCCGATGCGATAGGCAGCCAAAAGAGCGAAGGTCCAAAGAATTCTTCTCTTCAGCTCGGGGATCTTAAAAATGTTTTGAGCCCCTGAAATCATGAACTGATAACCTCCACCCTCCCAGAAGCAGCCTCGACCTTTTGAAGGGCAGCCTTACTGGCTTGATGAACACGAATCGTTAATGGATGCTGAAGCTCTCCATCGGAAAGAAGCTTGATCGCCTCTCCTTTCTTCCGGAGGAGACCGGATTGGAACAACAGATGAGGATCCACAACCGTATCTTTAGGGAAACGATTAAGGTCTTTGAGGTGGAGAATGGCAAATTGTTTCTTAAAAGGAGAGCGAAAACCCCTTTTGGGAAGACGTCGTTGCAGGGGCATCTGGCCACCCTCAAATCCAGCCTTGATCCCCCCTCCTGAACGGGCCTTTTGACCTTTGGCTCCTCTGCAGGCTGTTTTGCCATGACCAGAGCCGATTCCTCTTCCTACCCGTTTTCTCTTCTTCCTTGAACCCTCTGACGGTTTCAGTTCTTCGAGTTTCATCCCTGTTCCCTCTCGATTATTCCATCACTTCCAACAAATGGCTCACACACTTGATCATCCCTCGAATCTCCGGGCGATCCGGCAAAGTGAGGGTTTGACGCAGCCGCCTAAATCCAAGGCCTTTGAGGGTCTCTTTTTGATAGGACGGTTTTCCAATAGCACTCTTTTCCCATCGAACTCGAATCATCTTCTCCATAACGGTCCCCTTAATTTTCTTCTCCCTTTTGTTGCCTCTTCGCCATCACCTCTTCAGGAACCTTCAGCTGGCCGAGGGCTTCCAAGGTAGCCTTGATGAGATTATGGGGGTTGGTTGATCCGAGTGATTTGGTAAGAATGTTTTCAATCCCTGCGGATTCCGCAATCGCCCTGACCGTAGCACCCGCGATCACGCCTGTCCCCTCGGAGGCCGGTTTCAGCAGCACCTTCCCTGCCCCGAACTTCCCCGTCACCTCAAAGGGGATGGTCTTATTAAGGATCGGAACCTGGATCAGATTCCGCTTCGCATGCTCGATTCCTTTGCGGATGGCCTCGGGAACCTCATTGGCCTTTCCCAGCCCGCTTCCCACATGGCCCTTTCCATCTCCCACGACCACCAGGGCGCTAAAGCTGAATCGCCTTCCTCCTTTGACCACCTTGGCCACTCGGTTGATGTGAACCACGTGGTCCGTTAACTCTAAAGTACTTGGATCAATCTTCGGCAATGTCCATCCCTCCTGGGGCAGCATCCTGATCAAAAGATGAGTCCCTTTGCTCTCGCAGCCTCTGCCAGTGCTTTGATTCGTCCGTGATAGAGATACCCGTTTCGGTCAAAAACCACCTGCTGGATGCCTTTCTCGAGGCATTTTTGGGCGATCAGTTCTCCGACCTCCTTTGCCGCATTCGCATTCCCTAAATATTTGAGTTTCCCTCGAAGCTCTGGACTCAACGTGGAAGCACTGGCCAGGGTCTTTCCTTCGGTATCGACGATGGCTTGCACATAGATATGGCTTAGGCTTCGAAAGACATTGAGACGGGGCCGTTCGAGGGTTCCCTGGATGCGGCTCCTTACCCTTCTCTTCCTTTTCGATCGGCTTATTTCCTTAAGGCTCTTCAAAGCTTCTCCTCCCTGCCTGCGTCTGCCGGTCCCCTGCTCGAGTGCAGTCCTGGCGGGCTTCTTAGCGGTCGCTGATAAAAGGCCCTCTGCTTTGTTTTCCTCATCCTTCGTCGTTGCGGCGTACTGCCAAGTGCGCCTCACTCCTCCGGATTTCGGGAGCCTTGTATCTGACCATTTTGAGCAACCTAAAAAAATTCATTCAGTAGCCTGTTAGGCTTTGGTCTTTCCTATTTTCTTGCGGATCCGCTCTCCATGATACCGGATGCCCTTCCCCTTATAAGGTTCCGGGGGTTTGATCGATCGAAGTTTGGCGGCGATGGTCCCGACCTGTTGTCGATCGATTCCTTTGACGGTGATCAGAATCTGCTTCTCAACCTCCGCTCGAATGCCTTCGGGAAGGGGGAAGAAAATGGGATGAGAGAATCCCAGGCTCAGTTTGAGCGCTTTTTCCTCCGCATCGGCCCGAAAGCCAACGCCAACGATCTCCAGTTTCTTCTCGAATCCCTGGGTCACACCCGTTACCATATTGGCGATCAGGCTTCGCGTGAGTCCCTGGAGGGACCTCGAAGTCCGCTGATCATTCGGACGTTGAACAAGGATCTTACCTTCCTCCACGGAGGCCGTGATTCCTTGCGGAAGAAGATGGAAAAGATGGCCTTTGGGCCCCGTCACCTCCACTCTCGAGGCATCACAAGAGATCTTGACCTCTTTTGGGACAACAATGGGCATTCTTCCAATTCGAGACATAAGTTACCTTCCTAACCGTTTCACCAGATATGGCATAAGACTTCTCCGCCCACATGGGCCTTTCGGGCAGATTTATCCGTGAGAAGGCCTTGAGGGGTCGAGAGGACGGAGAGCCCTAATCCACCCATGACAGAGGGGATATGATCGCTCTTCGTATAGATCCTCCGACCCGGTTTACTGACTCGCCGGATATGGATGATCCCCTTTCGGTTCTCATCATACTTAAGGAAAATACGAATCACTTCGTGTTTTTGATCATCCGTGATCACTTTGTAGTTTTTAATAAACCCTTCCTCTTTCAAAATCTTGGCGATTTCCCGTTTGAGTTGAGAGGAAGGGACGTCCACCTTTTCAAATTTCGCTTTGGATCCGTTCCGAATTCGAGTGAACATATCGGCCAATGGATCGGTCATGGACATACGAACCCCCGTATTCTATCACCAGCTGGATTTAATCACCCCAGGGATCTCTCCCCGTAGGGCATACTTTCTCAGACAGAGACGGCACATGTCGAATTTGCGATAATACGCCCTCGGTCTCCCGCAGAGCGGACACCGGTTGTACTGACGCACCTTAAACTTCTGTGGCCGTTTTGCCCTAATCATCAACGATAGTTTTGCCAATTTCCTCCTCCTCAAATGGCTGATAGAGGATTGAGGCGAGAGGGTGAAGGCCAAATCTTTTGCCTCTCCCCTTCAGTCTCTAACCTTCAGCGAATCAGTTCCTAAAGGGCATTCCTAAGAGCCGGAGCAATTCCTTCCCTTCTTCGTCGGTCTTGGCCGTCGTCACGATGACGATGTTCATCCCCTTGATCTTGTCAATCTTGTCGTAATGGATTTCGGGAAAGATCAACTGCTCCCGAATCCCAAGGGCATAATTCCCTCTCCCATCAAAGGACTTTCCGGAGACGCCCTTAAAATCCCTCACCCTCGGAAGGGCCGTATTAACAAGACGGTTGAAGAATTCGTACATCCTCTCTTTCCGGAGCGTCACCCTACAGCCGATCGAGACTCCCTTTCTGAGTTTGAACTGGGCAATCGATTTTTTGGCCTTGGTGATAACAGGCTTCTGCCCTGTAATGCCGCTCATTTCCTGAACGGCGGAATCGAGAATCTTGATATTCTGGATGGCTTCCCCCAACCCCATGTTGATGACAATCTTCTCCAGTCGAGGAACCTCCATCACATTCTTATAGTTAAACCGCTTCATGAGGGCGGGCATAACATTCTGTTGATAGATCTCTTTGAAGTGGGCCATATCCTCACCTATTTATCTAAAATTTCTCCACACTTTCGGCAGTAGCGGGCCTTCTTATTCCCCTCGACAACCCGATGTCCAATGCGAACGGGTTTATTGCATTTTTCGCAGAGGAGCATCACATTGGAGATATGGAGCGGTGCTTCTTTTTCGAGGATCCCCCCTTGCCTCTGCTTGCCATGGGGACGGGCATGCCGCTTGACAAAATTGATCTTCTCAATAATCACTTTCTCTTTCTCCGGCAGGACCTTCAGGATCCGGCCGCTCTTCCCCCTTTCTTTGCCATTCATGACCATGACCAAATCATTTTTCTTGACATGGAATTTCGAAGTGATCATCTTCAATGCCTTCCTTCTTAGAGGACCTCCGGTGCCAAGGAGACGATCTTCATAAATCGTTTGGCCCGAAGTTCTCTCGCGACGGGACCAAAGATTCGGGTCCCAATCGGTTCTCCTTGGGGGTTGATGAGAACTGCAGAGTTATCATCGAATTTGATATAGGAACCATCAAGCCGCTTCACCTCTTTTCTCGTCCGAACGATCACGGCCCGGACCACATCCCCTTTTCTAATCTTCGAATTGGGCAGGGCGTCCTTGACGGAAACGACGATGATATCCCCGAGGGTCGCATACTTCCGTTTCGTGCCTCCGAGGACTTTGATGCATCCCAATTTTTTTGCTCCAGAATTATCAGCCACTTCAAGAATTGTTCGCATCTGGATCATTCGAGACTCCTATGCCACACTTGGAATGTGGTCTGTAGAGGGTGGCAGGTAGTTTTGATTTTGCGTGCCACTCTCCGCTCTCCACCTTCCACTTTCTACCACTTAAGCAGCCCGTTCAAGGATTTCCTTGACACGCCAACGTTTGTCCTTACTGACCGGTCGGGTTTCGATCAGCAGAACCTTATCGCCCGTACGGCACTCCTTCTTTTCATCATGGGCCTTGACCTTGGTTCTTTTCCGAATATATTTCTTATAGACTGGATGAAGGACGAGACGGTTGACCATCACAACGACGGTCTTATCCATCCTATCGCTGGAAACCACCCCTGTTAACGTCTTTTGCTTCCCTCTCTCTCCCATAGGCTCTATTTCCCTTTGCTAAGACCCTTCTCTTTCAGAATCGTTTTCACCCTTGCGATATCCCGCTTCACCTGAGGGATCCGCATCACATTCTCCAATTGGCCTGTGGCCTGTTGGAAACGGAGATTGAAGAGTTCCTCGCTGAACTCTCTCTCCTTCTCAAAGAGCTCCCCTTCGCTGAGGAGACGAAAATCCTTCACTTTCGTTTTCATGGATGGTCCTCCCTCGATACAAACTTCGTTGGGATGGACAGCTTATGAGAGGCCAGACGAAAGGCCTCCCTCGCCCTCTCTTCCGGAATCCCCTCCATCTCATAAAGGATCCGTCCAGGCCGGATGACAGCCACCCAGTCCTCTGGAGGTCCTTTTCCCTTTCCCAT
>Ga0154839_1295_pt2 | contig 15148 bp, 14 predicted proteins | sample Rifle2008BG16ft_FD_116143 | JGI IMG/M metagenome (GOLD analysis project Ga0154839, IMG submission 116143) | Deltaproteobacteria bacterium RBG_16_47_11
AGCCACTATCCGCACGTTAGATATCGGTGGCGATAAATTTCTTCCCGATTATTCGAAGAACAATGAGATGAACCCGGCCTTGGGGTTGAGGGCGATCCGGTTCAGCATGAAGGAGACCGATATTTTTAAAACTCAGTTGAGAGGGATTTTGCGAGCGAGCGCTCATGGAAAGCTGAAGATCCTTTTTCCGATGATTTCGGGAGTGGAAGAGATACTGCAGGCAAAGGCCATCTTAGAAGAGGTGAAGAAGGGTTTAGTGAAAGCGAAGATCGCATTTGATAAGAAGATCGAAGTCGGAGCGATGATCGAAATCCCATCCGCCTCGGTGACAGCCGATCTTTTGGCCCGAGAGGTGAATTTCTTCAGTATCGGAACGAACGATCTGATCCAGTATACCCTCGCCGTCGATCGGATCAATGAACATGTCTCCTATCTCTATGAACCTCTCCATCCTGCCATTCTGAGGATCATCCGAGGGGTGGTCCAATCTGCCCATTCCACGGGAATTTCAGTCGCCATCTGTGGGGAGATGGCCGCAGAGCCAGCCTATGCCTTGATCCTCTTAGGCATGGGCTTGGATGAATTCAGCATGAACCCGGTGTCCATCCCCAAAGTGAAGAAGGTGCTCCGGAAGTCTCGATTTGAAGAGACCCGGTCGCTCGTCGAACAATTGTTCCAATTTCCAACGGCCTCAGAAATTGAATATTTTGTGCGAAACTGGATGGCAAAACGATTTCCGGATAATTTTATCGAATGCTATCCAGAAGAGATCAAAGCCTAAATCCCTTATCCCCCTCTCCCCTTTGGGGAGAGGGGGATAAGGGGAGAAAAGGAGGAAATATTCCATGGCCATGACAGACTTTTTATTCACCTCAGAATCGGTCACCGAGGGTCATCCCGATAAGGTGGCCGATCAGATTTCGGATGCCATCCTGGATGCCATCATCGCTCAGGACACGAATGCCCGAGTCGCCTGTGAAACGATGGTGACGACAGGAATGGCGATTATTGCAGGGGAGATTACCACTTCCTGCTATGTCCATATGCCATCCATTGTGCGGGAGACGATCAAAGAGATCGGATACAATGACTCGGCCATGGGTTTCGATTGGGAGACCTGTGCGGTGGTCACCTCCATTGATGAGCAATCCTCCGACATCAAACAAGGGGTGGATGAACAACAAGATCATGAGCAGGGAGCTGGAGATCAAGGGTTGATGTTTGGCTATGCCTGCGATGAGACACCGGAGTTGATGCCCATGCCCATCATCTTTGCCCATCGGCTGACGCGACGATTGGCCGAGGTGCGGAAGAAGAAGATCCTCGATTTTCTACGACCCGATGGAAAATCTCAGGTAACCATCCAGTATATCAATGGGAAACCGACCCGTGTGGATTCGGTCGTCATCGCAGCTCAGCATTCAGATAGCATTTCCTATGAGAAGCTCAGGGAGGGGATTATCGAAGAGGTCGTTTTCAAAGTCATTCCTGAAGAACTTCGCGATAAGAAAACTAAATACTATGTCAATACGACAGGACGCTTTGTCATTGGAGGGCCGAAGGCCGATTGTGGTCTCACGGGAAGAAAAATTATTGTCGACACTTATGGGGGAGTGGGCAGTCATGGGGGAGGCTGTTTTTCAGGGAAGGATCCAACGAAGATGGACCGAAGTGCTTCCTATATGGCCAGGCATATTTCCAAGAATGTGGTCGCCGCTGGTCTGGCAGAGAAATGTGAGGTTCAAATGGCCTATAGCATTGGAAGGGCACAGCCGGTTTCCGTCATGATTGATACCTCGAGAACTTCAAAGATCCCTCCAGACAAGATTGCAAAGATCATCAATGAGCATTTTGATATGAGACCAAAAGCGATCATCAAGTATCTCGATCTCCTAAAGCCGATTTATAAAAATACGTCGTGTTACGGTCATTTCGGCCGGAATGAACCCGGATTTACATGGGAGAATACTCATCGAGCAGAGGAATTAAAAAAGGCCGCAGGACTATAACTGGAATAATGGAAGAATGGAATGATGGATTAATGGGTTTAGGAGAATTGGAGCCTCTGAGGATAGTGCTTCTGCATTTATCTACCCAGTATTCCGTTATTCCAGTATTTCAGCATTCCACCTAGTTTGCATCGGAGAGAATATGGATTACGATATCAAGGATATCTCATTGGCCAAGAAGGGGCGTCTTCGGATAGAATGGGCGGAGATGGCCATGCCAGTTTCGAAATTGATCCGGTCTCGCTTTGAAAAGGAGAAACCTCTGAAGGGAATGCGGCTTTCCGCCTGCCTTCATGTGACCACTGAGACGGCTGTGTTAATGAGGACTCTTTTAGCAGGGGGAGCGAAACTCGCCCTCTGTGCCTCCAATCCTCTAAGCACTCAGGATGATGTAGCCGCCTATCTGGTCAGGGAACTCCATATTCCTGTCTTTGCCATCAAAGGGGAGGATAGTAAAACCTATTATACGCACATCCAGAAGGCGCTGTCACACCTTCCCAACCTTACGATGGATGATGGGGCGGATTTGGTCTCCTCCCTCCACTTCATCGCTTTAAAAAAATGGAAGGAACTTTCTCCTTCCGTTCGAAAATGGGCAGAAGGTCTCTCTCCATCCAAAAGAAAGGAGATGCTCAGCGGGGTCATCGGTGGGACCGAGGAGACGACGACCGGTGTGATCCGTCTCCGTTCCATGGAGACCAAAGGGGTATTACAGTTTCCGATCATGGCGGTCAACGACGCAGAGACCAAACACTTTTTTGATAATCGATATGGAACAGGACAGTCCACGATCGATGGGATCATCCGGGCCACGAATCGCTTAATGGCCGGAGCCACCTTTGTCATCTCAGGGTATGGATGGTGTGGAAAGGGGCTGGCGATGAGGGCAAAAGGAATGGGGGCCGACGTGATCGTCACCGAGATAAATCCCCTGAGAGCCCTGGAAGCGGTGATGGACGGGTATCGGGTGATGCCCATTGCAGAGGCGGTGGAAGTGGGAGATATTTTTTGCACGGTTTCTGGAAATGTCAACGTGATCCGGAAAGAGCATTTTCTAAAAATGAAGGATGGAGCCATCATTGCCAATTCAGGTCACTTCAATGTGGAGCTCGATTTGGATGGGCTTCGTAAAGTGACCACCTCCCACCGGAAAATCCGTGATTTTGTCGAGGAGTTTCAGCTCAAACAAGGGCGCAAGGTTTATTTATTAGGAGAAGGAAGATTGATCAATCTCGCCGCTGCGGAGGGTCATCCTTCAAGCGTCATGGATATGAGTTTTGCCAACCAAGCCCTTGCCTCTGAATATTTGGTGAAGCATCATCGAACCCTGGAGAAAAGGGTTTATCCCGTTCCTTTCGAGATTGATCAAGAGATCGCTCGAATAAAACTCCTTTCGATGGGTATCCAGATCGATCCACTGACCAAAGAGCAAGCCCACTATTTATCTTCATGGGAACAGGGCACATAGATCTTCTCCAGAGCCCCTCCTATGGAGCTCCACGGGCAGAGCCCGAGGTGCTTCCAAGTTCTTCGGCGGAATCCGCCGAAGCAGACCCTCCTGCGCACAAGGCTTCGGAGGGTTGTCCTCTTCTCATTCATCCATGGCCGTAGGCCGCGGTCTTCTGCGTAGGCGGATAAAATTCGATGAAGCGAAGAAAGACACGTCAGATTTCAATCGGCTCTGTCAAGGTGGGAGGGGGTGCGCCCATCTCCATCCAATCGATGACCAAGACCGATACAAGGGATATCCGAAAGACAGTCCGTCAGATTCGACGTCTTGAGGAGGCAGGCTGTGAAATCGTTCGGGTGGCTGTGGTGGACGAAGAGGCAGCCCGGGCCATCACTGAGATAAAAAAAAGGATAAAAATTCCCCTCATTGCGGATATCCACTTCCATCCCCGTTTGGCCCTGATGGCCATGGAATCAGGAGCGGATGGTCTGCGAATCAATCCTGGGAATATTGGAGGGAGAGATCGTCTGAAGCCGATTGTCATGGAGGCAAAAGATCGTTCCATTCCCATCCGCATTGGAGTGAATTCCGGTTCTTTGGAAAAAGAGTTCTTAAAACGGTTTGGAGGGACGCCCCCTGAGGCGATGGTTTCAAGCGCCCTTCGGACGATCGAATGGATGGAGAATCTCGGTTTTCATCTGATCAAAGTTTCTTTGAAGGCTTCGGATGTGTTGAGGACCATAAAGGCCTATCGACTGTTTTCAACAAAATCAGATGTTCCACTCCATTTGGGAGTGACAGAAGCTGGGAAAGGTTCGGGGGCCATTGTCAAATCCTCCCTCGGCATCGGGCTTCTCCTTAGAGAGGGGATAGGAGATACGCTCAGGGTTTCACTCACCGGAGATCCCCTTGAAGAGGTTCACGTTGGCTATGATATATTGAGGGCCTTGAATATTCGCAAGCGGGGGGTTGAGATTATTTCATGCCCCACCTGTGGTCGTTGCGAAGTCGATCTCACAACCCTTGTGGAAAAGGTCGAAAGGGGGGTCGAGAAGATCTCCGCCCCTCTCACCGTGGCCATGATGGGATGCGTGGTCAATGGACCGGGCGAAGCCAAAGAGGCCGACATCGGTATTGCTGGAGGAAAGAGGGTGGGAGTCCTCTTTAAAAAGGGAAAAGTGGTGAGGAAGCTGAAGGAAAAGGACTTTGTCCAAGTTCTTCTCAATGAAGTCAGGAGGATGGTGGAAAATAAACAATGGACAATGGACAATGAACAATGAACAATGAACAATGAACAATGGACCATGAACGGTTCATCGTTTAATATTTATTGTTTATCGTTAACACGAAGTTTCTTCCATACATAATAGATTCGCTGAAGCACGGTGAAGTGGGTGAGGATGGCCAAAATCCAGAGAATCGGCTCCATCCATTGGAAGAGCGCTCCAATAGAGAGAAGTATGATGCGTTCCGCTCTTTCCATGAGCCCAATGGTACACGGGACTTCCAACGCCTCTGCCTTGGCTCTTATATAGGGGATGAGAACTGTACCCATACTAACGAAAGAAGTAAGGATGACGAGGCCAGGATCTTCTTTTATTAAGTAATGAATCAGGATGGCAAGAAGAAGGAGGAGATCCGAATATCGATCTAATACGGAATCCAAGAAACTCCCAAAAGCTGTCGCTTTTCCCAATTTTCTGGCGACGACGCCATCAAAGAGGTCCAAAAACCCTGAAAGGATGATTGCCAATCCTGCGAGGAACCAGAATCCTTTAAGAATGAAGAAAGAAGCGACAAGGGTTGTAAAAAAACCCATGAAGGTGAAGATATTGGGATTGCCATGTTGTCCCAAGAATATTTTAAGAATAGCATAGAGGTCAGGATCGAGCCGATGCCCGATTTTGTCACCGATCATCTTTTGAGCTGTAAAATATCTGTTGGAGATTTTTAGAGGAGAACATAACATTTTTGAGAGAAATGTCAATGAAGTAAGTTTGGAGTGAAATCATAATGGAATACTGGAACGGTGGAATATTGGGTAACATCATAAGAAAAATGAATTCTTGATATTCGATAATTGACCCAACATTCCATTATTCCATTATTCCATCATTCCAATATTTCAGGAGGACCTATGTCATCGCATGTGATTTCCACTACAGAGTGTAAGAACTTAAAATTGAAGGGAAGGGGTAAGGTGAGGGACATTTATGATCTTGGAGACTGCCTTCTCATCGTCGCTACCGATCGAATGTCTGCCTTTGATGTGGTCATGCCCAATCCGATTCCGGATAAAGGAAGGATACTGACTCAACTCTCGAAATTCTGGTTCGATTTGACAAAAGACATTGTTCCCAATCATGTCCTTTCAACCAAGGTGGAGGATTATCCGAAAGATTGTCAGCCTTATCAGGAGATGCTGAGGGATCGCTCCATGTTGGTGACGAAGACAGAGGTCCTTCCCGTTGAGTGTGTGGTCAGGGGGTACCTCTCCGGATCAGGCTGGGAGGAGTACCGAACAACTGGAGAGGTCTGCGGCATTAGGCTCCCAAAGGGCCTGGGGGAGTCCTCAAAATTGGGAGAGCCAATCTTCACCCCTGCCACGAAGGCTGAAATGGGACTTCATGATGAAAATATTAACTTTGAGAAAGTCGAGAAAATAATTGGAAAAGATCTTGCCCAGAAAGTAAAATCTTTTTCGCTTGCCATCTATAAAAAAGCAAGAGATTTTGCAGAGCAGAGAGGAATTCTGATCGCCGACACGAAAATGGAGTTTGGGATGAAAGGCGGAAAACTTATTTTAATTGATGAGCTTCTCACTCCGGATTCCTCCCGGTTCTGGCCAAAAGATGAGTATCAAGTCGGCGGTCCCCAGAAAAGTTTTGATAAACAGTTTTTAAGAGATTACCTTCTTTCCATTCGTTGGGATAAGAGTCCGCCCGCACCTCAATTACCTGAAGAGATTGTTCAAAAAACAAGAGAAAAATATCTTGAGGCTTACGAAAGGCTGGTGGGAAGACCTCTGTAGAAAGTTTACAGAGATTATCTTTTGTGTATCGGTTACGAAGCCCGTTTCGGTTATTGGTCAAACGGTTATGGGTGACGATGCTGGTATCGAAGCACGAAGCTCGAAAGACGAAGCTCGAGCATCCAGTTTCCATATACGAGCCTCGATACGAGTTTCGACAACGACGGACGTCAATTTTAATTTGACGATACGGGCATCGTTACCTTAACCCTTTAACCCAAGACGGTTATCCAAATAGAAATGATATATAAAGAACTTCTTCAAGATAAATTCCGGGGTGCCCTCCTCGGATGCTTTCTTGGAGATGCCTTTGGATCAGGCTTCGAAGGGATGAATCCCAAGAAAGCCAGGTTCCACATGGACAACCTTTCGAAAAAATTTTCAAGGAGCTACACCGATGATACAGACATGACACTCGCCGTGGCTGAATCCATTATTCAATCCAGTGGGGTGAGCCCAGAAGATATTGCAAAACAGTTTAATCTCACTTGTGATCTCACACGTGGGTATGCCATCGGAGCGATCAAATCTGTCCTGGCCCTCAGGGCTGGGATGAAATGGTATGATGTGGCGAGAATTGTTTTTGAAAATGGGTCATTCGGGAATGGGGCGGCCATGCGGGTTTCTCCCGTGGGACTTTTTTACCATCATGATTTGGAGGGACTCCGAAGAGCTGCCATGGAACAGGCTAAGATCACCCATGTTCACCCCCTGGGCCAATGGGGTGCTGTGATGCAGGCTCGCTCAATAGGATTGGCAGTGAGTCAGAATCCGAAGAGACCTTTAAAAAAAGAGCAAATGGTTACGGACCTGAGGGAAATCCTTTGGGGTGGGCCGATCGAATATATGAAGGCCTTAAATAAGATTGAAGAAATGGTGGCTCAGGGTAAAAAACTTCAATCCCAGGAGGTTGTTCAATCGCTCGGGAATGGAGTGGAGGCTCATTTCTCTGTTCCCAGCGCCTGTTATATTGCAATCACTTATAGTCCGGATTTCTGTGATGCCATTCGGGCAGCCATTTCTCTCGGGGGCGATACGGATACCCTTGCGGGGATGGTTGGAGCCATCGTAGGTGCCCATATAGGAGAAAAGGGGCTTCCCGTAGAATGGATAGAACAATTGGAAGACGGACCCCGAGGCCGCTCTTTTGCCAGGGGTTTGGCAGATAGACTATTTGAAACCTGGTGGAAAATTCATCATACCTCTTCAGAACAACCGAGACCAACGTGAAAATACGGGTTCAATAGTGAATTACCCCGCAGCAGAGCTGCGGGGCGTCCAATTCCCTAAAAAACTCTCCTCCCCCTTGATGGGGGAGGATTAAGGTGGGGGTGATGATAAGATCATTTCCCCCTCACCCTAACCCTCTCCCCCAGGGGAGAGGGGAGGCCATTCATCCCCCCAGCAGAGCTGTGGGGGTATTCTGGCATATTTTTATAAATAATTCGACAGAACCAATCAGTTCCACCTCTGATGGGTGGCTTTACCTCCTACCACAAATATTCAATGCAAGATACCTCTGAAATGTACCGATTACTGATAAAAATCTGCATAACGAAAAGAAGTTGGGTGGAGTGGGCTGTGATCAACAACCCACTCCTTCTTGCCAAATTCCCTTTAGAGAATCGAGTGAATCTACATAATCACTTGGTAAGGGCTTTTATCATTTCATCCACCTGACTTATTGAAGCGATAGGATGTACCTCGAAATGGACAAATGGGGTGTACTGTTGAACGGCATTCATAACTTCTAACTCAGATCCTTCTTCGACCGCATATCCGCTAAGTTCACCGACAATCGCTCCCCAATCCTTGATTAAACCTTTTTTTATATCTTGCTTAACCATTTCCATTAAGGCGTTCCATCCAGCCCCTCGCTCTTTCGGACTCACAGGTATTTTCGTCGAGTCAATTTCCCAAAGCAATAGATACTTTCCCATCTTTTTCCCTCCTTTTATAATATTGAAGATAGATCTGATGACTGGATTTGCATACCTGGGGGGCCTCCAAAGAGATAAAACAATCCCTTCGGAGGCTTCATATTGGCATCTTCTGGAAACTCCATTTCATAAGTTGCTTCGAAAGGTTAAAGTAATGTTGAAAGAGGCGCACCGGACCTTCTAAATAGAATATATTAGCCAACTGTTCAGGGCAAAGAAGCAATAATCTTACGGTATTCATCTTCGGTGAATGCTCGAAGGGTCTCTGTGCGGACGGCACCTTGCGAATTGATTAAAAGGGCAAGCTTCATCGCTGTTTCATCATCCGGCGCTTCGCCGATGACGACTGCATCATACTGGCCTGCCACTAAGTACCATTGTTTCAATTCCGCACCCATAGCCTTAAAGGCTTGTTTGGCTGCTTCCAGCCGTTTAGGACTCTCCTTAATGGTCCCTATTCCCTGGGGAGTAAAACGAACTAATATAATAAAGGTTGCCATTCGATGACCTCCTTTCGTAGAAGCCTCCGGGCGCCTCTCCAAAATAGAAATATAAGGGTGCTTTGTTATTTAGTTCTTCGGATTTTATTTCTTGGGAGGCCTTTAAAATAAAAACTTAGGGCAAATGCTGATTTAGAATTCCAATTGAGTTTAACGATCAAATTGTAGGAGTTAATTTTTATCTAAAGGTCATTCCATACACCACCCCCTTTAGAAAGAGAAAATATTATTAAGAGAAGTTGAATTAACAATACTAAAAATAATTAATTTGTCAATCCAAAAATGTGATTGTGAAAATTATCTTTTTGAGGATTACCCAGGTTAGTAGAATGTAGGATGTTCATCTGGAAGTTAATTATTTATGTCTGATGGCCCCAAAATCCCTCCTTAGTATGCGATGATCTCGCCGGTCTCGATAAACTCGACGGAGATACCTTCGAGCACATGCGGGATAGCGCGCCGTACGCTGGGGAGGTCACGTTCTGCATAAACCTGTATCATGGCCCGCCCGTCTGCGCCACGACCGATACCCACGCCGCAGACTGCGGGATGGCCCGCGAAGATGGCCTCCTCATGACGCGCCTTGACAGCCCTCGCAACCATAACCTCGGTCGCACTCATCTGGGCGGAAAAGCCCGATGAACCCCCAGCAATAGAGTCCGTACCAACGAGCGAAATTCCGAGGGCATCAAGCACATCATCGATCGGGTTGCAAACCGTCGCTGTCTCACTGCCGGCAAAAAGTAGTCCCAATGCCTTTGGGGTTGTCTCCTGGGTCACGACGAGGGAGCCTGAGTCGCCGCCCGAACTGAAACCCGCATCATTGATAAGAATCTGATTGACGAATGTTGCCTTCCTTTCCCTGCGGGAACCACACTGAGTGGTATATTTCACGGAGACGGTCACGTCAATGGCAGCGATTATCCCCAAGGTATGGCCCGTGGTCCGGCCACTCTTCTGGACGGCAAGCCCAATCGTGGGCGGTATAGTGAAGCCGCTGATCTGGCCGATGTCCAGAATATCGCCGTTCATTTTCACTCTCCAGGGAACAATCTCCGCGATGGCAGCGTCGACCACGTTTGTCGTTCGCCTGGCAAAGGAGATAGGAACAAAATCACTGAGATGGGCAACAATCTGGTAGGCCCCACAGTTATAGTCGATGAGTCCGGGCTGGCCGATCTCTTCACCTCCCTCCCCCATGTTGCTCCTCGCAAGGACATGGTTGTTGCTCAGAATATAGTAGGAAGAACCTTTTTGTACAAGGGCTCCGAGTGTCCCGCTACAACAATATTTGCGGCTATAGTCGTAAATGTTGCCACCCGAAGTGCCAAGGCTAATCGGAGGTATCTGAATGGCTTGATGCGCCAGCCCATTGTCTCCTCGACCTTCGCTCACAGATAAAAACAAAACGGTACCAACTAAGATCACAAATAATAGCCTGATAGGTCGTCGAATCATAGAGCCACCCCTTCTATAAAGTCTCTAACAATAATAGATAAAAATTTCTCTTATTCTCTTAATGGAGAGCTAATTGATTATAGATGCATTAAAAAAGATCTGGTTGTCAATATCCGGAATAAAATTGTGAAAATTGTTTTATAAGAATAATAATTGATTATCTCTTTCAGTAGTTAATTAATTATGTTCCCCCAATTCTTTGACCTGACCCCCATTTCACCCATTTATCCCATTTCTCCCATTTCTCGAATGCATTATTTTTCTTCCGGAGGTTTGATTGCCTTAAAACTGCGATAGAGCAATAAGTCGTAAACGATCTTAAGTCCACCCGATAAAAAGAAGGGCAAATTCATCAGCGCTGCGTTGGCAAGCAAAGGTCCGGTGACCACAGGTGAAAGGGAGGCGCCCGTCGTTCGGGCAATACCGGTGATGCCTGCCGCAGCAGAACGTTCATCCGGTGCGACCACAGCCATGGTGTAAGATTGCCTGGTCGGTACGTCCATCTGCGAAATGCTGAAGCGCAATAACAGGACCGCTATGGCTAAAGGTAAGTTCGGCATGAGTGGCACCAATATCAGCAAGATATTTGAGGGAATATGTGTGAAAACCATTGTTTTAATTAATCCAATCTTGGATGCCACCCATGCGGCGCTTAGGGCCGAGAGGCCGGCAAGAATATTAGCCCCGAAAAAAATGCTTCCAAGTATCGCCGGTTGCACATTAAAACGCACGTGAAACCAATAGGCCAGGATGCTTTGTAGGACGAATCCGCCCGCAAAAGCATCGATGGAGAACAAAGCAGATAGTTTGAGCACCACCCCCCGTGAACGATGCAGACCAAAACGAGCCTTGAATGCAGAGGTGGAACGAGAGGAGTCACTGCCTGCCTGAATTTCTACTGCAGGAGAAAGTCGTGTGAATAAGACTCCAAGAATGACCCCTATGATGGCATAGCCAATCACGATCATCCGATAGCTTCCAAGTGCTGTCACACCCGAGTCCTGCAGACCTTGCACCAAACCACCTCCACCCAATGCACCCAATGCGGTAGCAAACGAACCCACCAGATTATACCAGGCGAAGATATGTGTTCGACTTTCGTCTGGAACAGTCTGTGATAATGCCGCTTGCTCAATAGATAGAAATGGACCCACTTCGTACCCGCTTGGGCTGATGACGCCGATAGTCGCCGCGATCAAAAGGAATACAAAGTTGCGTGTTATAGCAAATAAAATACCAGCGAAGACCATCAGGACGGCCCCCAAAATAAGCATCCGCCGCCTTCCGATGCGGTCAGCGTTCGTTGTAATCCACAAGGAGATGATCGTATCGCCAATTAAGGTGAGGGTCAGCAGAAGACCAATCTGGACTTGTTTCAGCCCTACTTTTTCGAGATAGAGGACGAGCACAATGGAGAGAAATCCGTAACCGAACATACGGGCGATGCGTGTGATGAAAAGGAGGCTACCGTCTGGGGTCAGTGTTCGTAGCAAGGTTAACCCCCCCAAGGCATTTTGGAGTATGTTTCAGATATTTTATCGCGAAACTCCCGGAAGAATTTTTCGTGCCCTTCCTCCCAGGCTGATAACATTTGGAGGGCTTCTTTGGTTTTGCCTTCCGTTTGTTTGGACATCTTCTCGTAGAATTCACTGAGATCCTTTTCAATTAACCAAGCTGTATTGAAGATCGTCACCTCTGGCACCATTGAGCCCTCTAAGCATTGTTGAAGAAACTCTGATTTGGAACGTTCGTCGAAAAAGTTTGTAGGCTCTAAGCCCGCGCTTTTTCCAGTAGGGAGTTCGACTAGATTTCCTTGTTTTAGATCCTTCAGAATTTTATTAATAAAAAGAATGTGATGTTCTTCTTCCTGGATCAATCGCTTGAAGGCGCTGATGGCTGCTCCTGCACCCATTCGCTGGAGGGAGTTTTGGAAGAAAGCTTTTCCGGTTTCCTCCTGCTGTAGGGCATACTCAAAGATTTTGATTAAATTCTCATTGGACGACATGGTTTTACCTCCTTTTTTTTAGTTTACTTCTTAGGCGTTTAAAAATCAACCCTTCGAAATTTTCAAAGGCTACAACCCAGGGTTTACTCAGGGTTGATACAGAGCGGCCATTTTGACTCCTTCCTTGAGGGGCAGTTTGGTGCCGCCGAAGCATCAATCTTTAATCCCAAATTTTATCCAAATTTTCAACCCTCAGAAGAGAGAAATGGGGATGGGTTGACAGAAAGATGAAATACCGAGTATGATTTTACTTTAGGAGAAGAATATGGAAGAAATCACTTACCTCGAGAAGCCAAATCTTAACAAACCGTATTTAATCATTGGATTTGAGGGATGGCCCAATGCCGCTGAGGTTTCCTCTTTTGCCCTTCAGCATTTGATTGACAGTTTCAAGGCAAAAAAATTCGCCTCCATTCCGACAGAGAATTTTTATCAAATCTCTTCCTTACGCCCCATGGCGGTCATCAAAGAGGGGAGATTGTTAGAGTTAAAGTTCTTGGGCAATCATTTTTACTATGTGAAAAATCCTCTTTTCCACAACTTCATCCTCTTTTATGGCACCGAGCCTCATCTTCAATGGAATATCTTTGCAGATCTTGTCCTCGATTTAGCGGAGAAATTCGACGTACCTCAAATCTTTACCATTGGAGGCACTTACGATTATATCCCTCACACCTATCCTCCCATGGTGAGCGCTCTGTTCAATCATGAGGAATTGAGAGAGAAGGTAATCGAGCTTGGATTGGGGTTGACCGAATACTCGGGACCCATCAGCATCCACACCTTTATTCTGGAGAAGGCCAAGAAAAGGGGGGTGAAGGCGGTTAGCTTTTGGGGACATGCCCCTCAATATCTTCAGACGAGAAATGTTAAAGTGGCCTGTTCTGTTTTGAAAAAACTGATGGAATGGATCAAGATAGAAATTGACCTATCTGAGCTTGAAAATGCAAGTCATTATTTTGAGGAGCAGGTCAATCACCTCGTCGAACAGGACCCAAAACTTCAAGAGATCATTAGTAAATTAGAAGAGGTTTACAAACGGTCTGGGAAAATTTCCCATCCATCGCACCATGAGGAGGGGACCAAAGAAGATAAGGTAGTCTACATCCAAGCCTTTCTCAAGAAGATGGAGGATGAAGAGAAAAAAGAAGGTTAATCTATCCATACCGCGCTGGGCCTCCTCGGCCCTTGGGATCGTTCTTCAAAGACCAGGAAGGAAAAGAGAGTTATCCTAATACTGGCGAGACCTACTGGTTCACGCCTCATGAGGAAATTAAGGGATTCTACCTGTCCCCCCAAAGGAGGTGAGGGAAAATGAATCATGGGTGTGGATGGCGTTAAGAGAGTGACCACTCTTATCACCATATAGATTATCCAGACGGAAGCAAATCCCGCCACAATTAAAAGACCTAATTCTTTCCAACCCATATCAAAACGAAAACCAAAGCTGTAATTAAACCCATCCCTCAATACTTCATCTTCTTTACCAACGATCATTTTTGTTAGCTGCCTTCTAATATTTAATTGTTTGATTTGAGATAATGGGGGGAAAGCAGTGTTTTTCGACAAGAGTCCATCAAGGCTATTTAATTTTTCTGGAATGGGCATTCGTTTCCAATTCTCGGGAAGGGTTATATCGACTTCACTTTTATCAAAAAACGGCTCATAACAGATGGGGAGCATTGCTCCGACGAGAATGGAAAATACCCACATGAATCGAAATAAACTCTTTCTTAACTTCATTTCTCACTCTGGATTACTTTTCTGCATCACGATAGATAGTCCTCTATCCCATGGCTGTTTGGCCTATATTCGATGTTTGAAACCATACAAAATGTATTCCTAAATGTCCTGGATGTTAAGATGGTTGGTTGGCGGGTTGATGCTCATCGATTCGTAAAAAGCCACTTTTCTTCTCTCAATAGGAAAAATTAAGGAGATCATCGTTTTTGCCTTCTTTTCATCACCTTCAAATTTCATTATCCCCCGATTCTTCAGTACCATTTCCTTAACCAGGCGTAACATTAACTCTAACGCTCCATCCTTTTGGATGCTCGGGATCGGTCCCAATGCTGCCTCAGAGTCCCCCACCGACTCCCGGCTTCCTGCAAAAACGATTACGATCTCAATGCACCCCCCATGCTCCTCGAAACAGGGTTGTTCCTCCCCGGCCCCCTTCTTAAAAATGGAGAATTTTGTTAATAACTCGATGGTCCCAAAGGCCGGCGTTGAGGCCATGACATATTGGAGGACGGAATTTAAAATATATTTCAAATGTTCATCAGGGACGATGATTTCGGGGAGATCTTTTTCAAGTTTTTTAAATAACTTCACTCCTTTCTCTTTGAGTGGGCCCTGGTTTTTCTTTAACGCCTCTTCGATCAGGGTGTGCACAGTATTGTTTTTCTTGATCAGGGTGGTCACTTGAAAATAATTGAGAAGACCGTCCAGCAATAAATCGGTCTGATGGATATCCTCGGACACCATCCGGTTAAAAAGCTTACCAAATTCCTTATCGCTAAATCTGTCCTGAGAAATTTGGGTAAGCTTTTGGATGGAGTCCAGAGTATTTCTCGTGTTGTGAATCCATCCAATCAGTAAGGCACGTTCCTCTAAAGACTCTCGATCCCGCCTTTCGGTGGAGGCGGTGGAGGAAGGAATTTGAACGGGCCTGAGGATAAAAAAGGGTCGCTTTGGTTCCCCACCTCGTCTTTGGAAGTAATCCCAATATAGTAAGTTCCCAGTTCCGCAGGGA
>Ga0154839_1077_pt1 | contig 14611 bp, 20 predicted proteins | sample Rifle2008BG16ft_FD_116143 | JGI IMG/M metagenome (GOLD analysis project Ga0154839, IMG submission 116143) | Deltaproteobacteria bacterium RBG_16_47_11
ATGGCGAGCTATGGCAAGCTGAAATGATAACAGAAGGCCCGCCAATCGAAAAGGGAAAGATTGTGCGGATTCAAGGAATCCGCGGACTCGTGCTTCTCGTGCAATCAAGATGATGAAAAAGCCATTAAACTGCTTTTTATAACAGGGATAACCTTAACGATTTTATGGGTGAGAATAAAACAGTGTTGAATCCTTTAGCAGGTAAACCTGCCCCAACATCTATGTTAATCAATGTTCCTCGATTGAACCAAAAGGAGGTAATGTCCGATGGTATGGACACCGAGTGAAAGAGAAGAAGAGTATTTTGCAAGGGTGGAATTTGAAAAAAGAAAGAAGGTCGAAGAAGAAAAACAGAAGAAACTTGCAGAGGAAGAAAAGAAAACACTGAAGGAACTTCATTATATGAAATGCCCGAAATGTGGAATGGAACTTATAGAGATTGATTATAAAGGGATTAAGGTGGATAAGTGTTCTGAATGTGAAGGGGTTTGGCTTGATGCTGGAGAACTTGAGGCCATCTCAAGGTTTGAGAAAACCAATCTTGATAAATTGTTTAGCGTGTTTAAGAAATAAAGGCAATGGAGAGAAAGGATCGTTCGTCAGATATCTGATTAAAAAATACGAATTACAGGATTTCATGACCATGGATGAAGGGAAATCTTACGAAGAAGTCTACAAGAAAAGCTTGGACAACCTTGAAAAAGAATGGAAAGAATTTATTCAGGTATCAAGTGACAGGCTAAGCTTTTCGGAATATAGGGGGTAGTCCTATTTTCTGGATGTGTTGTGAAAGAGTTTGGAAAAGCAATCATTTTTCAAACATGGCAGCAAAAGGCAGAGTCAGAGAAAAACCTGCTAGAATATTGCCATCGCCCGGATCGTCTGCTATGATGGATAAGTATAATGAAAGTCGGTGAAAGACCTCGTGATGCTACCTATACAATAAGGTACTAGGTCTGAAGGGAGGGAGGGAATGCCAATAGTAACAATTCGGGGTCAATTTGGGAGCGGAGCGCCGGAAGTAGGGAGACAAGTGGCCGATAAACTCAGAGCCGATTATGTTGACCGGGAGATTATCGCTGAAGTGGCTGCGCGACTTCAGCGACAAGAGGGAGAGGTGATAGCGAAAGAGATGCCGCCTAGCGGTCTCCTGAATCGCATTGCAGGAGCCTTGGAACACAACTATGCCTTTGGCGATGGTATAGCGGGTGCCTATCTCCCCATGTGGCAAATACCTCTGGAAGATGCGCGCTATTTGAAGGCACTGGAGTCTGTCGTTAGGGAATTGGCTCAAAGCCCGTCCATTGTGATCCGGGGACGAGGTAGCCAGTTCATCCTAAAAGATTATCCGGGAGCCTTTCACGTTTTAGTCGTAGCACCGACAGAGGTGCGAGCGAAGCGGGTCATGCAGGACCTGAAGCTCGACCGCGAAGCTGCCAGGCTGGAAATGGAACGGTTTGACAAGAGTCTTCGCGAGTTTATCAAGAGGTATTTTAAAGCTGAGTTGGAAGATCCCGTACACTATGACCTGGTCATCAATACAGGGAGTCTCAGCTTTCAGGCCGCAGCTTCCATTGTCGTCGATGCTCTTTCTTTCAAGGACCGAGCGGCTGAATAAAGAGCAAAGACCCTCGCCCTTGGCGCCAATATCGCAACTTCGATTATCACCATAGGTGAGTTAGTCGGCCGTTGTGTTCACATCTCTTTCGCGGCTCCTTTTTCACAAGATCGTCAGCGTTTTTCAAGTCCTGAAAAGATATTATCTGAAAATCATATCTACCATCCTCCACCCTTCTGAGTGGGCTTCCGTTTTGGCAAGATATCCTCGGTATGGAAGTGAGGATGAAATCCCTTTCTGCGATGGCTTCAACTTAGCTTTCCAAGCTTGGTGCCAGGCTGACGGCCGACCGGTTAAGGAGGACACAGCCATATCTTGTGGTACCCCCTCAGTCTCGGGTGCGATTGGACCGGGGTAGTCTCCCCTCCGAAACCTTGATAAGCGGATCATCAGAGGTAGGTCAATCGAGGGATGTTGCTGAAGGGACCTTTTAAAGGTTATCTACCCCAGTGCTCATCGCTCAAATGTGCCGCTCCAAGTTTTCTCCGGAGAGACCACCCCGTCCCTGGGGATCGATCTCCAACTGTAACTGAGGGGTTACATCTTGTGGTCGATTTTCCTTGACAGACTACTCCCCTTTTCGTATATTCAACTCATCCCAAAGCAAGTTTTTATCATTTCATTGATTGGCAGATGGATTGGGGGGGGACTAATCTTATGTTTGCTAAAGCAAGAATAAAGGTTCGACCTCTGTCTCTGTTCTGCTTTTGGCTAATGTGAAGGATAACATTTAATCCCATGTTTCTCCACTGGAAACTCCCCTCTATTCTCGGATTGGGCTTGAATAGTAGAGGGTGGTACAATTTATATGAGAATTGGTGGTTAAGGTAGTAGAGTTCTTCGGAGCGATTAGGGGGAAATGCCGGGTCCGCTCACAATTTTTGTGCTCATTTTTCTGTTTTTAAGCCTTCTCTCCTTTGTTGCCAGCATCATGGGTTTCAGAAAAAGAATGTTTTTGGGGGGAGCAATAGGTCTGTTAGTCGGACTTCTTTTCCTCACTTTGACAGGGCTGTTCGTCACGATTACCGTTGCTATCCAGGGCTATCGAGCTTTGACTCAAGAAGAAATAGCGGCGAGGGTGAAAATCGAGCCCACGGGGCCTGAAAAATTTGTAGCCTATTTCAGTTTTCCCAATGGCCGCAAAGAAACTTTTTCCTTGGTTGGCGACCAGTTTTATGTGGATGCTCATATCCTCAAATGGAAACCTGTTGTGAATTTCTTCGGGTTGCATACGGCTTATGAGCTCGACCGAGTTGCAGGCCGATATACCCGACTGGAAGATGAACTGTCTAAACTGCACACCGTTTTCTCGCTTTCCAAGAGCAAGCCAGTAGATATGTTCAGCCTACGGGAGCGGTACTCGCTTTTAAGCCCACTGCTTGATGCGGAGTATGGTTCGGCAACCTTCATTCCAGCGAAGAAACCCACGGAAGTGGAGGTGCGGGTTTCCACTACGGGACTCTTGGTCCGTAAAGCTGACCCTCAATAGAGTGGGCCTGGGAGAAAAAAACGGCCTACCCTTTCACCGTAGAATTCAAAGCCCGTTTCTTAACATTATCCCGGGTTCCTTTAGTCTTAGTTCATATCGAACAACCCACCTCGCCAGTCCTTTATTACGCCATCTTTTATTGGACAATTTTTAGGATCGCATGAATAATGTCCGAATCAAGGGAAAGAAAACGGGTCAGTCCAGGAATTTAGGAATTCTGTCCTCTCTCGGAGCGCCCCTTGATCCTTTTAGGAGAGGAGGCAAAATGCAGTGTCCCTGTTTTTGCCTCTTTCAGAGTGATTGCAGCAAAGAGGTTCTTGTTTATCGAAAAGGGATGGTTTTAGAAGAGGGGACGACTCGGTCTAATACGCTTTTGACGGTGCCGTGTTTGCAACAGCATTTCTCTTGACACGACAAAAAAATTCTTGAACGTGAGGACAACGCCCGAGTTGAGCAAACCCGTAGGATTGCTCAATTCGCCTTTGGCACTAAGACCCTCTCATTCTTGGAAAGTTTATCGGGAACCAAATAGACCAGAAAGTTTGCTGCAAAGACCGTAAAGGCCAGAAAGTAAAAGGAATACAGGATCCCAAAACGGTCAGCGATAAACCCACAAATCGCGGGCGCAAAGCCGGCAAATAGGGAGTTGATACCAAAGAGGGCGCTCACGGTAGTGCCGCCGATGTTTTGGGGAGCCAGGTCCATCATCCAGGCAACCATGACAGGCCCTAAGGAAAACATGAAGAAACCCAGAAACGCCAGGATCCCGATAAAAAGGAAGTTGAGCCTGAGAATGACCAAGGCGACCAGGAGAAGGCTAGTCGTGAGAAGTCCGGCAGTCAATACAGGGCGCCTCCCTTTCCTATCCGAAATGGACCCTGAGATGAGAGATGAGAAAATCCCTGCGGCCTGCACAACCGTCATGTAAGTTCCGACCAGGATTGGGGAATATTTGAGTTCATTGGCCAGGTAAATCGGCAGGAATGTGAACAGTCCGTTCTGAGTCATGGAACGCATTCCAGATAAACAGCAGAGAAGGAGAATGCTCTTGTTCTGGGCCATGGTTTTTACAGCCACCCAATATTCTTTCAAAGAAAGTTGGTTCCCTTTCGCTTCGTCCAGTGCCGTTCCTGCTTTGACGAGGAGCCTCCACAAAATGAACCCTATGAAGACTCCAGGGAGGAAGTTGAGGATCAGCACGTGTCTCCAGATCAAGAAAGTGAGGGCCACACCGATAGCCATAGGTGCCAGAGTATCTCCCAGATGGGCTCCCAGGGTATGAAAGGCAATTGCAAACCCCTTGCGGTCGGGGTAGCGCTTGGCAAGGAAGGAAAGTGCCGCTGGGTGCCATAGATTGTTGCCAATTCCCACAAAGGTGACGACAATCATGGCCACCACATAGCTGGCGCTGAACCCGAGGAAAAAGTAAGGAAGACCCGTGAGGGCAACAGCCAAGCCTAGAAGAAATCCGCTCTTTCCCACCATGTCCACAATGAGGCCGCCTGGCAAATTCACAAAGAAGCCCGTGAAATAGTTCCATCCCATTAGAAGTCCGACCTGGCTGTAGGTGAGTCCCAGATCCTTGGCCAGATATGGAAGGACAATGTATAAGGTGCTTGGGTACCAGTGGGTAATCCCATGCCCGAAAGTTAGAGCGACCAGTATTGGATCAGTTTTCCTAATTCTGGCCCAAGAGAACCAGTTGACTTTTTTCTCCACAGAAGCCCCCTTTTCACGGAAATCCAATAGACGGATCGGCGGGAATCAGGTCGATATTTGGGTGTATGATCGGTTGGGAAAGTTTAACCCTTAGAGAGACTTTCCGTCAAACAAGATACCTGAATAATTTATCAAAATATGCCAGAATACTCCCCATCTCTGCTGGGGGGATGAATGGCCTACCCTCTCCCCTGGGGGAAGAGGGTTAGGGTGAGGGGGAAATGATCTTATCATCACCTCCACCTTAATCCTCCCCCCTGCCTACCGGCAGGCAGGCATCAAGTCGGTACGACTCGTTACCGAGGGGGAGGAAAGTTTTTTAGAGAATTAGATGCCCCGCAGCTCTGCTGCGGGGTACTTCACTAACCAATTTTGTTGAACCCGAAAGATCCCGCGGAGCCAGAAGATTTTTCGATAAACTTTGCTGCTTAAATCGTTTATAATAATAAACAGAAAAGTTGATTTTCTGATTTCTTTGGTTCTCTTTTTTTCCAGTACCGCATCCCATGATTTCTGTTGACTCATGAAAATCATTCTCCTTCAGGACATCCTGGTTATTTTTGGCCTCTCCATCGGGGTGCTTTACGTTTGTCACCGTCTCCGGGTTCCAACCATTATTGGGTTTCTGGTTACGGGCGTGCTTGCAGGTCCCTATGGTCTCGGGCTGATCAAAGCGATTGAGGCTATCGAAACCCTTGCGGAAGTTGGGGTTGTATTGCTTCTTTTCACAATTGGGCTCGAATTTTCCTTAAAAAACTTTTGGCAACTCGGCAAGTCCATCCTCCTTGGAGCCACTTCGCAGGTTCTACTCACCTTTTTTGTTGTAATGATTTTTTTTCGCCTATCTCATTTGGCTCCGTCTGAATCAATCTTCCTGGGTTTTCTCTTATCCCTGAGCAGTACTGCCGTCGTTATGAAAATCCTTCAGGATAGGGCCGAAGCGGAAAGCCTCCACGGCCGTGTGACCATGGGAATCCTCATCTTCCAAGACCTGATTGCCGTGCCCATGATGCTCCTCGTCCCTTTGCTTGCTGGAAAAGAAGGAAATGTTACTAACGCCCTGCTTCTTTTTTCGGCCGAGGCCGTGGGAATCGGTCTTCTCATATTTGTTGGCTCCAGATGGATGATCCCCTGGATCTTCTTTAAAATCGCCCAGACGCAAATTCGGGAACTTTTTGCTTTAAGCGTTGTTGCCCTATGTTTGGTTATCGCCTGGTTAACCCACGAAATCGGACTATCCTTGGCCTTGGGAGCCTTCCTCGCTGGTCTGATCATCTCTGAATCCGAATACGGTCATGAGGCCCTGGCCCATATCCTTCCACTGCGGAATGTCTTTGCCAGCTTTTTTTTCGTATCTATCGGCATGCTGTTGGATCTTCGTTTTTTCCTTCAACAGCCCGTATTGATTCTCTTGGCCTCCTGCGGCGTTTTAACGTTGAAAACCCTTATTGCCAGTTTTGCCGCCATGTTTATGGGGCTTCCCATACGCACTACCGTTGCCGTGGGCTTGGGCCTTTGCCAGATCGGAGAGTTCTCCTTCATCTTATCGAAGACCGGCGTAGAATCGGGTCTGCTTCCCGCGAGTCACTATCAGATGTTTCTGGCTATTTCGATCATCACCATGGCCGTCACGCCTTTTTTAATGGCTGCCGCCCCTGCGCTGGCCCAGGTTCTTCTGCGTCTTCCCCTGCCCCGAAAATGGAAAAGGGGTTCCTATCCTCTCAGAGAAGTTAAGCGGATTCACGAAAAAGACCACCTGATCATTATCGGCTTCGGATTAAATGGCCGGAATCTGGCGCGGGCGGCCAGATCCAGCGGCATCCCATATTTAATCATAGAGAGTAATCCAGAAGTTGTGCGGGAAGAAAAAGCTAAGGGGGAACCCATCTATTTCGGGGATGCCACGCAAGAAGCAGTTCTTCACTTCGCCAAGATTCCGAATGCTCGGACTCTGGTGGTGGTGATAAATGATCCAACCGCGACCCGCAGGATCATCTCTTTAGCGCGAAGACTGAATTCTAAAATCTTCATTATTGTACGGACCCGCTATGTTCGGGAGGTAGAACCCCTTTATTCTCTGGGAGCCAATGAAGTCATTCCTGAAGAATTTGAGACCTCGGTGGAAATCTTCGCCCGAGTTTTGGGGAAGTACCTCTTACCCCATGAGGAGATTGAAAAGTTCATCGCCGAGGTTCGGACTGAGGGGTATGAGATGTTCCGCAGTCTCTCCCGTGAAGCCACAACCTGCTCCGTCGTCGAACACTGCCTGCCCGAGGTGGAAGTGGCCTCCTTCCGGGTTCGTCCCGAATCGTTCTTGGTAGGGAAAACACTCTCCCAGTTGGCAATCCGTCAGAAATACGATGTTAGCCTGGTTGGTATCCGCCGCGGGCAGGAAATCATTTATAATCCAGGGGCGGAGTCAAAAATACTGGAGAATGATCTCTTGATCCTGATCGGAAAACGAGAAAAGATCGCCCAGGCGGGTGCTCTCTTTCGCCCTTGACTTGCTAGTCATGGATTATTGACCGATGGGAACGTAGGTATTGATTGTTTTTTTGAATGAAGATTATGATACTCCAGCCAATAAGGGATGCCTTGAGATACCTTCATAGTGCACCTGCTCCGATGAATTTTCGTTAATGTTATCATAGGATTACCATATCTACAATGAATTCCTTGGAGAATTGGGTCTTTCTCCTGGCAAGATACAATCATTTTGCGGATGCCAATACCACATGGAGAGAAACGTCGTGATCGTTAAAAAACTTATCTCATTAACCTTGCAAAATACCTCACATATTCAATATACTCGCCCGAAAACATTTTTCTGAAAAGATTTTCCTTGACTTAAAGTGTGATAGGTGTATTATTAAATTAAACCTTTTGAAGAATGGAACCGGGTCAGCTTCACACTTCTAATTCGAACAGTGGTTATGACTTTTGCTGTTTTTACGGGACCAAAGTTTACCCACTGTCTCAGGCTGATCACTGAGGGATATTTACAATAATAGTCAGCGAGGGCCGTGGGTAGATGAATTATACCCCACGGCCTTAAGTATTTTAAGAGCCGTGGGAAAATCATTCTCACGGTTTTTTTGTTCAACTCTATTCTTTTAAGAGAAGGTGGGAGGCCTTCAGAAAGGAGGTTGGAGGCCGTGACAGTAAAAATTATCATCGATCGGAAGGTTAAGAAAGGGAAGGAAGCGGAATTTTTTAACCTGCTTAAGGATTTAAGATCAAAGGCGATCTCCTCAAAAGGATATATTTCCGGTGAGACCCTACGATCATTGCCTGATCCTCATAACTATATTGTGGTCAGTACATGGCAGAGTGCTGACGACTGGAAGAATTGGGAGAGGAATCCGGAAAGGAAGCAGATTCAAGCAAGGATTGAAAAATTGATGGGGAGGCCGACCGAGACGAAAATATATGTTCACGTCTAACCCGATTTTCATTCATGAAATTATTCATGCCGGAGGGAGGATTTTATGAAGAAAATAATTGGAGAGATGGCAGGAAGAGTATGGAGGATTTTAGCAGAGAAAGAGCATGTAGACATTTCGAAGCTTCCTCAAATTCTGAAAGAGAAAGGGGAGATCGTTTATCAAGCCTTAGGCTGGTTGGCCAGAGAAGATAAAATAGATTTCTATAAAAAGGAAGGGAAAACCTTCGTATCGCTAAGCCACGAGGAACGTGAGATATTCAAGAAATCTCTCTAAGCTTCTCTTGAGTAGGCTCCAGATGAAGGAGCCAACAAAGGACTAAGGAGTTGAAAGCTTTATGTATTTCATCACTTTTTCGAGAAAGATGGGGACAAATGGTTCAGAAATCGCCAGGCGGGTTGCGGATCAGTTGGGATACAGCTTCTATGACACGGAGGCTATCGGGAATACCGCACGGGAAATGGGTTTTTTTGAAGATGTCAAGGAGATAGATGAAAAAGTTGTACCCCCTCAGTCTCGGGTGCGATTGGACCGGGGTAGTCTCTCCTCCGAAACCTTGATAAGCGGATCATCAGAGGTAGGTCAATCGAGGGATGTTGCTGAAGGGACCTTTTAAAGGTTATCTACCCCAGTGCTCATCGCTCAAATGTGCCGCTCCAAGTTTTCTCCGGAGAGACCACCCCGTCCCTGGGGATCGATCTCCAACTGTAACTGAGGGGTTACAAAAAGTTCCGTCTTTATTTCAGAGGCTCTTTTCACAAAAACCGGAAGTTCACTTGGATCGACTTTACTCGATTATCTATGAACTGGCGAGCCGGGGGAATGCGGTGTTCCTTGGACGAGGCAGTCACATTCTTTTAAAGACCTTCAAATGTGCCTTGCACATCCGGGTAGTTGCCTCTCTCGAAAAACGCATCCAAAACGTGGTGGAAAGAGGTTTCCACAGAGAGGCTGCGATCAAGGCAATCCATAAGAGTGATCATGAGAGAGGAGGTTTCATCAAATTTGCATTCGGAGAGGTGGTAGCAGTATCGGGATATGGTTGATAGAACCAATAAATACCTTGTGTAGGCGGAAAGATCCTCGAAATAGTCCTGAAACGTGGAATAAGGCCAATCTATCGATGGAATGGAGAGGAACACCGGATAGCCATTGCGGTATACAATGCTTTCCAGCTGAAACGATTCCAATTCTGACCCGCTTTGCGGTCGACGAAGGGACGAACGCTTGCCCTAAGCTTGTGGTTTAAAGCGGGTACGAATAGTTTCCAACAAGCCGTGAAGGCAGAAAGGAGGAGACAGATGACCCAAATTGAACTCACAGAGATTGAGAATGATATGCTGCGGGAGATTCTTAAAAAGGCCCTCTCCGAACTCTCTTTGGAAATCGCCTTCTCCGGCAGGAAAGATTTTCGTGAATTTCTTAAGAAAAGAAAGGAGTTCATGGAGGGTTTCGTCGAACGTTTAGAGAGGGAACTCGCATCAGGGAGAAGAGAGGTAATAAAGATTGACCGGCTCAGGAAAGTGGACATTTTGGAGGGACTCGCGGAAGGGGAGCTCCAGAGCATTGCCCAGTACTTCGAGGAGGAAAATGTGAATGCGGAAGTCACCCTATGTGAAGAGGGCAGAGACGCCGACCGACTCTATGTCCTCGAACAGGGAAGAGTTTCTATTAGTTCCAAGAAAGGCGGTCAGCACGACATTGACATCCCATGGCCAAGCTAAAAGATTTGAGGGTAATAATTTCAAAGATAGGGATGCTTGAGACATCTTTGTGACCTTGAGGAGGATTTATGAATTCCATCAAAGATTTGAAAGAGACTGATCTGTTCAAAGGACTGGAAACAAAACAGCTCCAACTACTTGGCAAACATTTCACAGAGAAGAATTTTCAGGCAGGGGAAGCAGTTTTCTCCCAGGGAGGGCCGGCACAGAATCTGTATATTCTTTTAGAAGGAGAGGTAACTCTTGGCATCAAGGCGAAGGGCGAGGTCGATATCACAGCCTATTCTGTGGGGAAGAAGGGGGAAACCTTTGGGCTTTCCTCCTTGATCAAACCTTATCGAAATAATGTTTCAGCCACTTGTACTAAGAAGACGACAGTATTATCCATCAACGGAGAGGTCCTCAAAAAACTGATGAAACAGCACAGCAAGGTGGGTTTCGAAATCATGGAGAGGGTCGCAGAGATATACTATAACAGGCTCAACAGCACCCGAGCCATGATCACCAATCTCTTTAAAATGTTCAAATTCCAGACCGGAAAGAGCAAGTTCATCGAAACCTATTATGAGCGCTAAACATTAGAGCCGAGGGGGTATAACCATGAAAAGAAATAAAGAACAGTACTATACGAGTTTGTACGAGTTGGCAGCAACATTGAACTCAGCTCGTGCTCCTGATTTCATACTCCAGTCCGTTGTCGAGGGCGTGGCGAAGGCCATGGAGTCAAAAGGTTGTTCACTGATGCTACTTTCCCCGGACAGGAAGGTACTGCTTCATACCGTGGCCTATGGACTTAGTGACTGGTACGTAAGAAAAGGTCCGGTATCAGCCGATAAGAGCATTTCAGAAGCATTAGAGGGCAAGGCAGTAGCTATCCTAGACGCAACCAAAGATGATCGGATCCAGTATCAGGAGCAGGCAAAGAAAGAAGGGATTGCATCTATCCTTTCCGTTCCGATGATGCTTAGAGAGGAGACTATAGGGGTAATAAGAGTGTACACTGCTGAGCCGTGCCACTTCACCATGGATGATATCTACTTCGTGGGGGCGGTTGCCAATCTTGGTGCCATTGCCCTCGAAAATGCCAGGCTATACGGGGCTGTCCAGAAGGACTACGAAACATTCAGGCAGGATATGCTCGAATGGCGTGCAGCCTTGGGTCATGAGTGGATGGTAGGGGAAGCCGTGACTCCTTCGGAAGAGTAGATTGTCTAGGAACAAAATTTATGGATACTCTGGGGACTAATCAGGAACATCTTGAGTCTATTAAGGCTCGTTTGTTGGAGAAAGGATTCAATCTCTCCCCGGAAGATGTGAATGGGGTAGTCGGTCTGATCAAGGATGAAATTGGTTACTGGTATGTAAACCAATTGATAAAACAGGTCGAAAAGATCCTTGAGATAAATCCCTCCCTCACGGAGAGTGAGATTCTCCAGCTCGTAGCGAGAAACATCGTGGAATATCTTGGTGCGGAGGCCGCAAGCGTACGGATATATGATCCAGAAAAGAAGGGGATGGGCGATGGACAATTTTGGGGCGCCATTAAGGTTATTGGAGGAAGGAGGAACCCAATGGAACAAAAGATAGAGAGAGAATGGACTTCAATCGTCTGTCCTGAGGGGAAAGAGAAAGTATCGGTACTGTTTGAATGGGATACCGTTACAGAGAAGGGCCGTTTCCTTAAAAGAACTCTGAAACAGATTGATTGTCACAACCCCCAATTGACGGAATTTGGGGGAGTAGATTGCAATGGGGTATGCGAGAAAGTTATAGTAAAGAGGGAAAGATAGAAATAGCCTCTGACTCATCCGGGAGCCTATGTGAGCGAAACGAATTGAAATCCCTATGGAGAAAATTAAGCTTGCTACTCAGGCATTCCAGAAGTCAAGCCAATAACTGAGGAAAGATAAGGGGCTTATTAAAAAAATACTGAAAGGTGAGAAAGAAGAAAGATTGTTCTGACACAATTGGAGCGATATGGGAGGTGTGCCGCGAGCGTTTTCTTTAAGGAGGTGATTGTATGCCAATTTATCTCATGCTCACCAATTTAACCGATGAGGGGCGGAAGGCGGTAAAAGAGAAACCGGGGAGGATTAAAGAGGTCAACAAGGAAGTGGAAAAGATGGGGGCCAAGATTCTAAGCCAGTACGCTCTTTTGGGTGTCTATGACTTCGTAAACATCCTCGAAGCGCCTGATAACCAGACAATAGCCAAAGTGGCAGTGGAATTGGGTTCCAGGGGCACTTTGAATACTACCACACTTGTGGCCCTATCCATCGATGAATTTATTGAGATGCTGAAAAAGAAAAAATAGATTGAATGCTTCTTTCTCTGATTCCGGCACACCTTCCATTTAGGTGTAGAACCATTGGAGGTCTTTAAGGGAGCGGGGACAAAGCGGTTTCGTAGGAGGAGGGATTGATTATGAAGGACGCGAAAGAGGTTATGGAAAAGACCCGAATGGATTTAAGACCACTTGATGAAAAAATCTTAGGCCATCCGTATATCCTGGCATTGAACGAGGGTAAGATCCCTCAGGATTCCTTGAGGACTTTCGCGGGTCAGCAGTACCACATCATCACCAGCGACTTGCGGAGCATTGCAAGTCTACTTTCACGGCATGGCCTTTTGCCTAGTCGCCCATGGCTCCTAACCGTGCTTCAGGGCGAGGCTGCCGCCCTGGATGCCCTTTTCACCTTTGCAAAAAAACTGTCCGTGAGCGAAAGTGCTTTGAAGATCTTTGAGCCCATCCCGGCTGCATATGCTTATTGTACCTATGTTGCCTGGTTAGGAATGTATGGGTCAGACGGAGAGTTGGCTGGGGCATTATTAGTTAACTTCGCAGCCTGGGGGGGTAATTGTGGGAAGATGAGCAAGGCGCTTCAGGAACATTACGGATTGGCCAAGGAGGAAGTCGCATTTTTTGAGTTATTTTTCCAAATGCCTCCCTTTGAGAAGCAGGTATTGGAGGTCATTCAAGGTGCGCTTGACCGTGGCATTGCGCCTGCGCTTATTCACCGTGCAGCCCGCATGCTGCAAGCCTATGAGCTGATGTTCTGGGATGCCATGGTGGAATCGGCAGGTCTTCGCTTTTGATGGAAGAACCAAGAGGAAAATATTCAGAAAAAAGGAAAAGGAGACGATAAAAGAGGACTCTGCCTCCCATTACCAGGAAAGATTCAGGGCCATGAAGGACAGCCTCGTCTCACCTCGGGAGAGATTCTTCAAGTCCTTTATCAATATCACAGATGGGCTTAAGTTTTTAGTAGACCTTCGCGGTGATCTTTTGAGGTTGGCCAGGAACATGGAGAAGTTTGACTGGCGCGACATAGATCAGGATATCATTTCACTCTTGGACATGTGGTTTCTAGAAGGGTTCCTCCACCTTTCAGAGATTGGGCTGAATACCCCTTAGAGCCAAATAAGTTTCATCAAAGAACATGATATGGTTCACCCGTTGACGGCCATGAAGGTGATCTATGAATTTAAGGACGGCAAAGAGGAAAAGATCTTTGATGCCCTCGAATGGCTTGCGGCCATCACATCCTACGTCCCGAACAAGGGGGAGCAAATGGTTCGCTATTATGGCCACTATAGCAATGCCTCCCGTGGCCTTCGGCAAAAAAACCTCGATGACCTGATTCCCTCTATTCTGGAGCCTGAAGATTTAAAACCCAACCACACTTGGGCCCGGTTGATTCAAACAATATATGAGGTTGATCCCCTAACCTGCCCCAAGCCTGTCCTGAGCCTGTCGAAGGGTGCCAGGGTCAGATGCGAATCCTTGCTTTTATCGAGGACGAAGAGGTGATCGAGAAGATCCTCAAGCATCTTGGCCTTTGGGACTTAAAGGTCAGACCCCCGCCCAAGGTGAAGGTGCCCTCCGTAACGATTTCCAACGGTGATTCAGAATCCCAGGTTCCATTTTCTGCCCCTCCCTTCTATCCAGATCGGATATACCCGACGGATTAAAAGAGGATTTCGAAGCCACAAGGAGTGACTTCGATGGTTGGGATTTCTCCAATCGACCTTCATTTTTTCAAACTTCAAAAAGCTACGATCTGGAAAGCATATCCGCGCCAAGCCTTTCCCCGGAACGGGTTTTGGTGTTGGCAAGATAGTCACGCCTTTAAGGATTAAAATCACCTCCAACGTATTAGGATGGTTTCTTTACTCTTCTTCCTAAAAATTTCGATTGAACAATTTCCATAAAATGTGTATATACCAAATTAGCGAGAGCATGAATATATAAAGAAACCTAATAGATACCGTTCCTTCTCTGTGTCATTAACTCGGGATTCAGACCTGAAGTCACTGCGAATAAAGTATGCTCGTGCCGCTCCGGACAAATGGAGAATGGCAGCGCAGTGGGAATACGACTCATCCATGGCGTCCGACCTCTTCAGTATAGCCCTTCTCAAATCAGGGGCGGAGACACTGCCGAAACCTAAATGGCCTCCTGGATTCCCTGCGCTGGCCATCGACCCACTGTTCGCTCCCGCTCTCCTGACTGTGGGCTCTTCGGAATACCAGCATGGCTTTATCAAAGAAGCAATGGAGCTGTTTCTCACACTCACCAAGCTACCAGAAAATGAAGAAGATCTTGCGGAGATCATAG
>Ga0154839_1240_pt6 | contig 14023 bp, 8 predicted proteins | sample Rifle2008BG16ft_FD_116143 | JGI IMG/M metagenome (GOLD analysis project Ga0154839, IMG submission 116143) | Deltaproteobacteria bacterium RBG_16_47_11
CCGCGATGTGGTCAGGGTGAGCGTGGGTGTAAAGGATAAGATCAATGGCTTGATAGGTGATTCCCACCTCGAGCATCCTCCTTAACGTCCCAGACCCAGTATCGATCAAAATGTTCGAACCTTCCGAGATGAGAAGAAGGCCTGGCGATCCCCTTTTGAGGGAAGGGACCCCTGTGCCAGAACCTAAAATAATCAGTTCTGTCATCTCTCTTCCTCTTCTAAAAAAGATTGCTTAAGATTAACATAATAGAGCCAATTTTCAACTCTGTTTTTCCAGAGCGGATTTCGGGCATTGACAATGGGTCATACCCTTTTGATAATTTAGGTAAGATGGGGAACTCAAGACAACATGTTATTGAAATTGATGGGTCCTATGGAGAAGGAGGTGGGCAGATCCTAAGGACGTCCCTTGCCCTCTCTGCCGTGTTGAAAATTCCGGTCCATATTTATCACATACGAGGAGGAAGGAAGAAGCCCGGGCTTCAGCCTCAACACTTGAAAGGGGTTGAGGCATTGAGTCGAATCACTGGGGGTCAGATGGAAGGTGCAAAGAGGGGGTCCCCATCGATTTCCTTCATCCCGCAGGCGATCTCGTCAGGGGAGTACCGATTCGAAGTAGGAACTGCGGGTTCTGTGACCCTCCTCCTTCAGACCATCCTTCTTCCGCTCAGCTTTGCTAAAACAAGGTCCCGAGTCACTCTGACGGGTGGGACCCATGTGCCCTGGAGCCCTCCTTTTCACTATTTCTCGGAGGTTTTGATTCCAACTCTTAAGACCATGGGGGTCTCTATCAAAGCTACCCTTGGCCGATGGGGTTGGTATCCTAAAGGAGGTGGCGTAATGCGAGTCGAGATTGAACCTGCCCCCGAGTTAAAACCCATTGGAATGCTTGAGCGAGGATCGATAAAACAGATTCGAGGTATGTGTGCCACTTCTCAACTTCCCCAGCATATCGGAGAAAGGCTAAAAGATTTTGCCACGAGAGAGATCGAAAGGCAGATGAGTATGGATTCAGAGCTTGACGTCCTCCACGATGTCCCTGCAAATGGTCCAGGGGCCTTTATTTTTTTAGTGGCTGAATCAGAGGGAGCAATCGCGGGGTTTTCATCGATCGGCGAAAGAGGGAGGAGGGCAGAGGACGTGGCTAAGGAGGCAGTGGATAATCTGAGGGCATACCTGGAATCGGATAGTTGTCTGGATCCCCACCTCGCAGATCAGATTCTCCCCTTTATGGCCTTAGCACACGGAGACTCCGTTTTTACCACCTCGCAGACGACAGAGCATCTGCTGACCAATCTCTGGGTTCTTCGCCAGTTTCTGGATGTCAAATTTTCAATCCTTGGGGAAAAGGGAAAAAAGGGAAGAATTGAATTGTCCAATGAATAAAAAGGGTTGACTTCAATTGCACAGCGTATTAATATTCAGATGAAATTCAGAAAGGAGGGACAGATTAACCGCGCTTACGGAAACCTTATCGGTTTAAAACCCGGTCAGATCAGAAAGATTGAACATATCTATCGAAGAAGAATTCCCCCCCACCGGGTTGTCTCCCAGGATATTGCTCGACTCCTTACCGAAATCTCAGATGAAATCAGGCGGCAGGTAGGTATCCTTGTTGGGAGAAGGGGCTCCATTGAAATCGTCATTGTGGGTGACCAGAGAAGTATTACCATCCCAGATCTTTCCCGGTACCGGACAGGAACGTCTCGGCTAAGAGGGCTTCGGTTCATCCACACTCATCTCCAAGGAGAACTTCTGACACAGGAGGATTTGGCAGACCTTGCCCTCTTGAGGCTGGATATGATGGTTGTCCTTGGTGCCGATGGAGATGGATTTCCTGAATTCGTCCAATCCGCCTATCTTCTTCCGGATAATCGGGAGAAGAAGGCCTGGGAGATCAATCCCCCAGTTTCCCTGGGCCATTGGGACCTCGATTTTTTGCGATGGATCCAGTCCCTTGAGGATGAGTTTCAGCGGAGGCAGAGATCTTTTACCATTAAAGGTTCATCTGAAAAGGCGATTCTGCTCAGGGTGAGTCATGAAAGGCGCGAGCGAATAGAGCAATCCATGGAAGAACTGAAAGAACTTGCTCAATCCAGTGGAGTCTATGTCGTCGATTCGATCATCCAGCGGCCTCAACGCATCTCCCCGACAACCCTGATGGGTGAGGGAAAATTGCAGGAATTATTGATTCAATGTATGCAATCCGGGGTGGATCTCATCATTTTTGATCAGAACCTTACCGCTGGCCAGACGGCAGCAATCTCGGATCGAACGGAATTAAGGGTCCTGGATCGAACCCAACTGATTTTAGATATTTTTGCCCAGCGGGCCCATACCGTTGAAGGCAAGATCCAGGTGGAACTGGCCCAGTTGAAATATATCCTCCCCCGGTTGGGAAGGAAGACCCTGGCCCTGTCCCGACTGACGGGAGGGATCGGTGGACGGGGACCTGGAGAGACAAAGTTAGAGATCGATCGGCGACGGGTGAGGGACCGAATTCATCTGCTGGAGAAAGAGTTAGAGAAGATGCGAAAGGGAAGGGAGCAGAGGAGAGCCAGACGGACAAAAACAGGTATTCCCATTGTTTCCATTATTGGATACACGAATGCGGGTAAATCGACTCTTTTTAACCTTCTGACCCAAAGCCAATCCCTTGTGGAAAACAAACTCTTTGCCACACTCGATCCTGCCACAAGGAGATTAAGATGTCCCGTGAAACAGGATTGGGTCGTAACCGATACAGTAGGTTTTATCAAGGATCTACCCAGAGACCTGATGGTGGCCTTTCGTCCGACCTTTGATGAACTCCAAGAATCGAACTTATTGATTCACCTGGTCGATATCAGTAGCCCCCATTTTGAAGAACATATTGAAACTGTGGAAAAGATCCTCTCTGAACTCAATCTGGATCACCTTCCGCGACTATTGGTTTTTAATAAGGAAGATCGATTACGACCACCGGAAGTGGAGGCCATCTGTAGAAAATATAAGGCCCTTGCCATCTCTTCCCTCCGGCCAGAGAGTCTCGAAAGGCTGTTTCATGCCATCCAGCAGGAACTATGGACAGAGGGAGGATCAGGCCGCCTTCCTTTTGGAAGGTTGACAAATGATGAGTCGTTTGATATATCAGATAAAACGCATCGAGAAGCGAGGTCCGAAGATGAAATCCCATCCTGAATCGATTGAAGAGCGTCTTACCTTTGATGATGTATTGCTCGTTCCCTGTTTTTCGTCTGTGTTGCCGAAAGAGGTGGAGACCGGCACCCAATTGACGAAGACGATCCGACTCAACATTCCCCTGGTCAGCGCGGCCATGGATACGGTTACCGAGGCAATGACCGCGATCTGTATGGCCCAGGAGGGGGGGATTGGGATTATTCATCGAAACATGCCCATGCCGGTTCAAGCACTTGAAGTGGATAAGGTAAAAAAATCGGAGAGCGGGATGATCCTCAATCCCATAACCATGGATCCCGAACAGAGAATTTATGAAGCCTTGGAGATCATGAGGAAATACCGTATCTCGGGTGTGCCGGTGACCCAGGGGGGGAAACTGGTGGGGATTTTGACCAATCGTGATTTACGGTTTGAGACACGATTGGATGAGAAGATCTCCGTGGTGATGACGAAAGACCGTCTCATCAAGGTTCCTGTGGGGACGACCCTTGAGGCAGCCAAAGAGATCCTTCATAAGAATCGGATTGAGAAGCTGTTGGTCGTCGATGAGCAGAATAACCTGAAGGGGCTCATCACGATTAAGGACATTGAAAAGATGAGGAAATACCCCAATTCCTGTAAAGATCCTCTGGGACGATTGCGGGTCGGAGCTGCTATCGGGCCTGGGAAAGATCGCGAAGAGAGGGCCGAGGCCTTGATCAAGGCTGGGGCGGATCTCCTTGTCATCGATACAGCCCATGGCCACTCCCGGGATGTCCTGGAGGCAGTCCGTGATACGAAGAAGCATTTTCCGGATTGTCAACTGATTGGGGGGAATGTGGCCTCCCGGGAAGGTGCCTTGGATCTTATTAAGGCAGGGGCCGATGGGATCAAAGTCGGTGTTGGGCCAGGTTCGATCTGTACCACCAGGATCATTGCAGGGATAGGAATTCCCCAGCTGTCAGCCATCCTGGAGACGGCAGAGGTTTCACGAGAATACAGCGTTCCCATCATTGCCGATGGCGGGATCAAATTTTCAGGAGATATTACGAAAGCCATTGCAGCGGGTGCAGATTCGGTAATGATCGGGAATTTGTTTGCTGGAACCGATGAAAGTCCGGGAGAGCTTGTCCTTTACCAGGGCCGAAGCTACAAGGTCTATCGAGGGATGGGATCGTTAGAAGCGATGAAGGAGAAGGAGGGAAGTCGCGATCGCTATTTGCAGGGGGACATTGAAAGCGAATCCAAGTTAGTTCCTGAAGGGATCGAAGGAAGGGTCCCCTACCGCGGGCCTCTCTCCTTTGCGGTTCAACAACTCATCGGAGGATTAAAAGCCGGGATGGGTTATGTGGGTGCGAAGACGATCCAGGATTTGCAGCAGAAGGCCAAGTTTATTCGGATTACCTCTTCCGGCTTGCGAGAAAGTCATGTCCACGATGTAATTATTACGAAAGAGGCCCCCAATTATCGACTGGAGTAAGGAGGGGCCAGAGAGATGAGTGATCCATGAAAAAGGCCATTTTCATTTTGATCGTTCTCATCCTTTCCTTGCTCTATTATCTCGGGATCCTGACAAAGAAAGAGACCTTTCCGTTCTCCAAAGAGTTTTTCTCTATTGAGACCTCGGATTCGGAGGAGCAATCTCTGGATCTTAGAAGAGGGTGGTCATCCAAGACCAAAGAGGGGGACAAAAGAGCCCCTTCCTTGAGTGCAAGAGAATTAGATCAACTCTACCAGGTGAAACTCGATAAGGGCATCCGGAACGTCCCACTCCTCTCTTTGCTCTTGATCCGGAAAGCAGAACAGAGCCGGAGGGGTGGAAATCCAGATCAGGCCGTCGAATTAGCGAAATACTCGGTCAAATTTTCTCCAGACCTTCCCGAGCCCTATTTTGAACTCAGCCGTGCCCTCTGGTATAAGAACCCTCTTCAGGTTCATCAACCCCTCGCTGAACTCTGGAAAGGCCAGACGGCACGATTCCGTTATTATCCAAGGGCCCTTCAATTTTTTTATAATCTGTTCTATATCCTCGCCAATGCCCTTCTCATGACCTTTATCGTGTTTGGGATCGTGATCATGGCGAAATATCTGCCCCTCTACTTCTATGACATCCGGAGAAATCTGAGCCAAGAGATCTCAAGGCTTCTCATCAACAGCCTCAAGATTTTTCTCCTCTTTATCCCGTTGTTCCTGCGCTTGGACATCCTTTGGGCTATCCTCTTCTATTGCCTCCTGCTTTGGGGTTTTGTGACGAATCGCGAGAGACAGTTCATCGTCTTCTTTCTGATCGTTCTGGTTTACCTTCCCTTGTTCCTGCGGTTGTCTTCTTCTTTTTTGGATGGGCCGGCTTCGGACCTGATTATCGAGATGAATGAGGCGAACTATGAGGATTGGAACCGGACTACAGAACAGCGGTTGAAAGGTTGGGCATCCACGCATCCTGACGACCCAGAGGTAACCTTTACCCTGGGATTGGTCGAAAAAAGACAGAGCCGCTTTGCTCAGGCAGAGGAGTATTATCGGAGGACGATCCAGATCGGTCCTCAATTCAGCGAGGCCTTCTCCAATCTCGGGAATGTCTACTTTGCGAAAAAACAGACAGACCTGGCCATCGCTTCTTACCAGCAGGCGATCGATCTGAGCCCTTACAACGCAGCCTATTATTACAACCTTTACCGAGCCTTTTCCCAGGAAACTTTCCTTTCAGGAAAGATCGACCGGGCCTTTCAAAAGGCGAGACAGCTCGATCCCAAACTGGTGGAGTATTATACTTCGATTGACACCCCTCCTCACATAAACCGGCTCGTGGTGGATGAGGTGTTGTCCCCTCGGAGGCTTTGGGCAAGGTTTTTCACCCAATTCATTGGAAGGGAGGGATTGCTCTATCGTCTGTTTAAGGCCTGGTTTGAAAAAATCCCTTCGCGATTTCCCATCCTGGTTCCCCTCTTTTTCCTCGGATTTTTAGTAGGGATGTCGAAATATGTTCGGACCAAACGGTTTTTGACTCGTTGCCCCATGTGTGGAAGCCCGACTCACCGATTCTATCTTGGAAATACGGATCAGGAATATAACTGCTTCAACTGCCATCGGATCTACGTTCAGAAGGAGAAACTCGATTCCAAAATTGCTAAAAAGAAGTCGCGTGAGGTGGAAAAATTTCAAAAACAGAATCATTCCCTCGGAAAGATTCTCTCCCTCTTTTTTGTCGGTTTCCAGGACCTCTGGAACGAGCGTTCTCTCAAAGGGCTCTTCTTCCTCTTTGTCTTTTTCATTTTCATTTTAAAGTTTGTCTATTGGAACGGGGTCATCGCCTCTTCCATAGCCCTGTCCTCTCTCCCCCTGTGGAATCTGATCTTTTGGGTAGGGCTTTTTGGCCTATTTTATTTTTTGGTGATTCGGCAAGTTTTTCGGCTCAAACCGAGATTCGAGCCGAAAACGGGGACAACCACAGGACCCTGAAATGAAACCCCGATACAAATGATTCAAGCCTTCTGGGAAGAGGTTTCATGATAGGAAGATGAGGATCGAAAGGGGAGACCCATGGCTCTTCAAGGAACATTAAAAGATTTTAGCATCACCGAGATTATCCAACTCATCGGCCAACAACTCAAAACCGGCGTTCTAAAAATCCGCCGAGGAAAGAATACGGTTGAGATCTATTTCGTCGATGGGATGATCGTTCACGTCTACTCCAGCTATCGGGGGGAAAAAGACTTGATCGGTGAGATCTTAGTCAAGGCCGAGTTGATCACGGAAGAGCAACTGGGGCGGGTTTTAAGAATTCAGAAGGAGACACTCAAATACCTGGGAGAGATTCTGGTCGAACTCCAATTATTAACCAAAAAGGATGTGCTCAAGGTCATTTCGACCCAGATCTATGAAACGATCTACGACCTCTTCTGGTGGGAGGATGGGACCTTTAATTTTGATCTGAAACTGGTGGAGGGCTACAAAAAGATCCCCTTTGCCCTCAGTACGGAACAGGTCCTTTTGAACATCCTACGGATGGTGGATGAATGGTCCGAGATTGAGAAAAAAATCTTTTCTCCCTATCTCATTTTTAAAAGGACCCTGGGGGGAGAGGAAAAGGGAGCGCTATCCCCTCAAAATTATCTAAAGGAGAAACTGACCTCTGAACAAGAGTTGATCTTCAACTTGGTAGATGGGACGCGGACCGTTCAAGACATCATCGACCGAAGCCTGCTCGGAAAATTCAATGCTAGTGAAATCTTGATGAACCTACTCGAGATGGGCTTCATTGAAGTGGTCGGTCTCCAGACGCCTAGCCTCATCAAGAAGGTGAGAATGATCAATTTCAGGGAGACTCTGACCTTTGCCTATTATGGGGCCTTCTTGCTCTTGATCTTCTTTCTTCTCGTCTTTTTTAAACCCGGTTTTCTAACCCTTTTCCTCGATTCGAAGATCGAACCGTCAGGAATCGAGGTTCCTACCCGCTTTATTGATAAGGTCCAGCTCCAGCGCATCAGGAATGGCCTCGCAGTCTATTACTTTGAGAAAGGAAATTATCCGAGCCGTCTTGAGGAACTGATTGCAGCCGGTCTGCTCCAGAAGGACGACCTGACGTATAGCACAGGAACTCCCTATAAATACGAATTAAAGGAGGGGAAATATTTTTTGAAACATTGAGCGAACGTCCCCTTCGCCTCATTCCCTCGCCCATTTCCAAGACCCGGTGCTCAAAGGATGAAGAAACAACCTTTGTTTGACAAAATCCTAATTCTCGATTTCGGTTCTCAGTACACCCAGTTGATTGCCCGAAGGGTGAGAGAATGTCAGATTTACAGCGAAATTCATCCCTACCCTCTTTCCTTGGAGGAAATCCGGTCCATGGCTCCCCAAGGGATCATTCTTTCCGGAGGCCCTGCAAGCGTTTACGAAGAGAATGCCCCACGATGTGATGTCGCGCTTTTCCGACTCGGCATCCCTATCCTGGGGATTTGTTATGGTATGCAACTCATCGGGTACCTTTTGGGGGGCGAGGTGACCCGATCCAAAAAGAGAGAGTATGGGAAAGCAAAACTGGTCCTCGATGAGGAGGGGAAGCTCTTCCGGGGTCTGGGCAGAAAAGGAAAGCAGCTTCAGGTCTGGATGAGCCATGGAGATCAGGTGAAAACTCTGCCTGCAGGGTTCCGAATGGCAGCCCATTCCAGGAATACACCCGTGGCCGCCATGGAGGATGATCAAAGGAAGATTTATGGACTCCAGTTCCATCCCGAGGTGGTCCATACGCCCCAGGGGATTCATCTCATTCGGAATTTCCTCTTTACCATTTGTCAATGTACGAACCTCTGGACGATGAAGTCCTTTTTAGATCAGACCGTTTCTCAATTAAGGGAAAAGATTGGATCCGAGAAGGTGATTTGTGCCTTAAGCGGTGGCGTGGACTCTTCTGCGGTTGCTCTGCTCCTCCATCGGGTGATTGGAGACCACCTCCAGTGCATTTTCGTCAATAATGGGTTATTAAGAAAAAATGAAGCCTCTCAAGTACCAGATCTTTTTCGATATCATTTTAAGATTCCTCTTCACTATGTGGATGCCGAGAATCATTTCCTCAAGAAATTGGAGGGAGTGAGAGACCCGGAGGAAAAGCGCAGAACGATTGGAAAGGAATTTATTTCGATCTTCGAAAGAGAGGCGAGAAAGATCGGAGGCGTCCAATACCTGGCCCAAGGAACGCTTTACCCAGATGTGATCGAAAGTGTTTCATCGAAGGGGCCTTCGGCAACGATCAAAAGTCATCATAATGTGGGGGGGTTGCCTAAGCGAATGAAATTCAAATTGGTGGAGCCCCTGCGGGAGTTGTTCAAGGACGAAGTAAGGCAATTAGGGAGGGTCCTGGGGCTTCCAGAGGAGATTGTCCAACGTCAACCCTTCCCGGGTCCGGGGCTGGCCATCCGCATTATTGGGGAGATCAACCGGGAAAGGCTCGATCTCCTGAGAGCGGCGGATGAAGTCGTCAGGGAGGAGATGCAGAAGGCCCGATTATGGGATAAGGTCTGGCAGTCTTTTGCTATCTTGGTCCCGGTTAAAACCGTGGGGGTCATGGGGGACGAGAGGACCTATGAGCATGTCGTCGCGATCAGAGTCGTGGCGAGTCTTGACGGAATGACAGCCGATTGGGTGAAGTTACCCCACAAGGTCCTTGAAAACATATCAAACCGCATTATCAATGAGGTCCGAGGAGTGAATCGGGTAGTTTACGATATCAGCTCTAAACCACCCAGTACCATTGAGTGGGAATAGCATGTGTGGGCTCTCTAACACTTCTTCACAATCACCTAAGGGTTGTCATTCCCGCCCCGTATCGAGTGTGGGGTAAAATCCAGCCGGAATCGAGATTAAGAAGACTGGGTTCCCCCGTATCAGATATGGGGCAGGCTTCATAAGTCTCGAATGACAAAATGTGTAAAGTTATTTCTGAGAAGGTGTGAAATTATTGGAAGATGGGAGACCGGACAGGGGGTGTCTCCAAAATCGTAGGATGCGGATATTGAAAATGTAAGGGCAACGAACCATCTTAACTTAGCTATCTTAGAGAGTTTTTTCATCCGTATCGCTGAACCTGAAAAGGTAGCCGCCATACAATTTTTCCGATACCCCTGTCCGGTCTGTGGATTTTGCGATTTTTTTACACCTTCTGAGACATTACCGACAGGACTATAAATTTCGCGGGCAGATGAACTTGGAAAGGTTTGCAACATCGGGGGTTCCACTGGGTTGTTTTAGGTTTGAGCTCAAAGGTTCAGGGCAGTAACAAAGGAAGCAGAGTAGAGGGATGGGGTGTCTTTAGGAATGGAATCCAGTAATTTTATTCATCTTCATGTCCACAGCCAGTATAGCCTTTTGGATGGGGCCATCCGATTCGAAGAAGTTTTTAGTTTAGCGAAGAAATATCACATGAACGCAGTCGCCCTGACCGACCATGGGAACATGTTCGGAGCGGTGGAATTCTACCAGAAGGCCATTCAGCATGGCATCAAACCCATCGTGGGATGTGAGATCTACGTGGCTCCCGGAAGTCGATTTGAGAAAAAGACCGGGGAAGGGGAGGAAGGATCCTATCATCTCACCCTTTTGGTCAAGAACGAGACCGGCTATTTCAATCTTCTGAAATTGGTGAGCCTGGCCAGCATCGAAGGGTTTTATTACAAACCCAGGGTAGATAAGGAACTCTTAACCCGATACCACGAGGGGTTGATTGCCCTGAGCGGCTGCATCAAGGGAGAGCTGGCTGTCCACGCAGCCAAGGGAGAAACAAAGAGGGCCATCCAGGCTGCGGAAGAGTATCGAAAGATCTTTGGCCCGGACCGATTCTATATTGAGATTCAAAATAATGGCGTTGAAAACCAGCTGCTCCTGAATCAGCGACTCATTGAAATCGGAAGGGACCTCTCCATTCCCCTTACCGCGACCAACGATTGCCATTACCTCCATAAAAAAGACGCAAAGGCCCATGAGGTCCTCCTTTGCATCCAGACGGGAAAGACACTTCAGGAAGCTCAACGGATGCGGTTTCCTTCTGAGGAATTCTACTTTAAATCTCCCCAGGAAATGGCCGCTCTCTTCAGGGACTGTCCGGATGCCGTCGTGAACACCCTGGCCATTGCAGAGGAGTGCAACCTCGAAATCCGGTTCGGTGAGAAGCATATCCCAAGAATCACGGTTCCTTCCGGAGAAACCGCTGAAAGTTATCTGGACAAACTGGCCCGGGAAGGGTTGGAGAGACGTCTTGCGCGCCATCAGGGCGAGAAGGATTTCAAGGAGCGCTATGCCCGCTACAAGGCCCGTCTCGAAGAGGAGCTCAAGATCATCAAATCGATGGGATATGCGGGCTACTTTCTAATTGTCTATGATTTCATCCACTATGCGAAAAGCCAGGGGATTCCAGTCGGTCCAGGAAGAGGATCCGCTGCTGGAAGCTTGGTGGCCTATTCGCTCCATATCACGGATCTCGACCCGATTGAATATGATCTCATCTTTGAACGGTTTTTGAACCCCGGCCGAAAGAGCAGCATGCCTGATGTGGACATCGATTTTTGTGTGGAGGGCCGTGAGGATGTGATCCGATATGTGACCGAAAAATACGGAAAAGAGAATGTCGCTCAGATCATCACCTTCGGGAAGATGCAGGCGAAGGCGGTCATCCGGGACGTGGGCCGCGTCATGGGGCTTCCCTATGCGGAAGTAGACCGGATTGCGAAACTCATTCCGAAGCAGTTAGACATAAGCCTTGACCAGGCTTTACAACAAGAAGCAAGCCTCAAAGAGGCAGTTGCAAAGGATGCCCGGATTACCTCCCTCTTCGAGATCGCAAAAGCTCTTGAGGGTTTGGCCCGCCATGCCTCAACCCATGCTGCCGGAGTTGTGATTGCAAATAAGCCCCTCATGGAATACCTTCCCCTCCAGCGTGGCCAGAACGGCGAAGTCATGACCCAGTATGCTATGAAACAAGTAGAGGCCATCGGCCTGGTCAAATTCGATTTTCTGGGACTGAAAACCCTGACCGTGGTGGACCAGGCGATTCAGATGATCGAGAAAACCCAGGGGGTCAAGGTTGAACTTTCGGAGATTCCTCTGGATGATCCAAAAGTTTATGCCTTGCTTGGAGCCGGCTCAAACCTGGGCATCTTCCAACTGGAGAGTTCGGGGATGAGGGATCTCTTGATCAGACTCAAGCCCCAGAGTTTCAAAGACATCGTGGCCTTGGTAGCCCTCTACCGGCCCGGCCCCCTGGACAGCGGGATGGTGGGTGAGTTTATCAAGCGCCGGCACGGCCAGGAGTCGATTCGATATGAGTTCCCGGCCTTGGAGGAAATCCTCAAGGATACCTATGGGGTGATCGTCTATCAGGAGCAGGTGATGCGTATTGCCAGCACCCTCGCCCATTTCAGCCTGGAGGACGCGGATAACCTCCGGAGAGCCATGGCCAAAAAAGATGCCGTCCAGATGGAGCGGCAGAAAGAGAAATTTCTGGAAGGGGCCAAAAAGAACCGGATCCCTGTCAAGAAGGCTGAAAAGATCTTTGAGCAGATGGAAACATTTGGTCGGTATGGCTTCAACAAGTCCCACAGTGCGGCCTATGCCCTTCTGGCTTATCAGACCGCATATCTGAAGACCCATTATGCCATTGAGTTCATGGCGGCCCTGCTCACGAGCGAGGCGCAGAATGCGGATAAGATCGTCAAATACATCTCCGAATGTCGGGAGATGAAGATTGAGATCTTGCCTCCCGATATTAATGAAAGTGCTAAACATTTTGCAGTCATCGAAAACCGGATTCGGTTTGGATTGGCAGCCGTAAAAAATGTGGGCGATGCGGCCATCGACGTCATTCTCTTTGAACGAGAAGGGAGGGGGCCATTTCGATCCCTCTTCGATTTCTGTCAACGTGTTGATCTCCGGAAGGTGAACCGACGGGTGATGGAAAGCCTTATCAAATGCGGTGCTTTCGACTTCTCAAAGGTTTACCGGTCCCGAATGTTGACAACCCTTGCAGAGATCCTCGACCGTTCCCAAATCCTCCAGAAGAGGAGGGGGGAAGCCCAGATTAGCATGTTTGCTGCAAGCCTTAAAGAAGAGGAACCTTACCCCGAGATTGAAGAATTTCCGGAGAAGCAACTCATTGCCTTCGAAAAGGAAACGATTGGATTCTACTTCTCCCGACACCCATTGGCTCATTATCAAGAGGTGATCAAGAGAATGGCCCAGGAGGATAGCTTGACCCTATGGGAACGGCCCAATGGCTCAGAGGTTAAGATCTGCGGCCTCGTCAGTGGCTTGAAAGAGATCACCACCAAGAAGGGAGATCGAATGGCCTTCTTGACCTTGGAGGATATGAAAGGGTTTGTGGAGGTGATCCTCTTTCCGGAGGTGTTTAAAGCCAGTTTGAATTTTCTGCGAAGCGGCGACCCGATCATCATCCGGGGGATTCTTGACCTCTCCGACGAGCAACAGGCAAAGATCAAAGGCATGGAGGTCCTGCCTCTTTCCGAGGCCTCTTCTTCACCGCCGAGGACACTTCACATCCGGATCCCTGTCACCTCTCTGACTTCCGCACGGCTTGAAGATCTGAAGACCGTGATTCTCGGTCATCAGGGGGTCTGTAACATACGGCTCCATTTTACGAATGGAAAAAATGGAGAGACCCTCATCGCTCTCTCGGATCAATATACGGTGGAGCCTTCCCCCGCTTTTCAAACCACCCTGATGCATCTCTTCGAATCCGCTACTCTTTCTCTCGAGTGAACAGGGTATCCCCATGGTCAAACACTATCTCGATTTTGAAAAACCTTTGATTGAGTTGGAAAGAGAGATCGAACATTTGAGGGTACTCTCCCGAGATAAACAGATTCACTCAGGCGGTCAACTCAGGTATCTCGAGGAGAAGCTCCATCGATTACAAAGGGATATCTTCTCCAACTTGACGCCATGGCAGATTACGCAACTGGCTAAGCACATCGATCGTCCTAAAACCTCTCACTACATCCAATGGATATTTAAAAGTTTTATTGAACTTCACGGGGATCGATCTTTCGGAGATGATCCGGCGATCATTGGCGGCCTTTGTAAATTTAATGGGCGCTCGCTCATCCTGATCGGCCATCAAAGGGGAAATGACGCGCGGGAGATGGTCTATCGCAATTTTGGAATGTCTCACCCAGAAGGATACCGGAAGGCCCTGCGGCTGATGAAATTGGCAGAAATGTTTCATAAACCCATGATTACGCTTATTGATACGCCTGGAGCCTATCCCGGAGTGGGGGCTGAAGAAAGGGGACAAGCAGAAGCCATTGCGAGAAACCTGAAAACGATGGCCACACTTCGAACCCCCATTATCACCATT
>Ga0154839_1302_pt1 | contig 13882 bp, 11 predicted proteins | sample Rifle2008BG16ft_FD_116143 | JGI IMG/M metagenome (GOLD analysis project Ga0154839, IMG submission 116143) | Deltaproteobacteria bacterium RBG_16_47_11
GATCTTTAATATTTCCTCCTGGCTAAGGGGTTGAGGTAAAAAGGATTTTAATATTTCTATCTCTCTTTTCTCCTTCTCTACCAGGTCCATCCGTCCACCGGCTTGAAATTGTTCAACAGACTCCTCACCCTTTCTGACCATCACCTGGACGACCTTTACAATATCCTCATCCTCCAACTTCTTTCTCAGTTCAATCTCCTTGTTTTTCAATGCTGAACGAATCATCCGGATGGTGGAAAGTCTCAATTTATCGTTGGATTTCATGGCTTGTTTCATTTCCTCGACCAGTCTCTCTTCCAAGCTCATCCTTTATCCTCTCTCCATGATTTTTCTCATTCTCTTCATTGCCCTTTTCTTGGCGGCCAACGCCTTCTTCTTTCGTTTTATGCTCGGCTTCTCATAATGCTCCCTTTTTCGAATCTCGGACAATATCCCCGTTTTCTCTACCTGTTTTTTAAACCGCCTGAGCGCATTTTCAAAGGATTCGTTTTCCTTAATCTTAATCCCTGGCATCCATTTTTCCCCTCCTTCCCTGAGTTATTTTAAAGTAGTAATTATATTATTTTGTATTATAAAGTCAAATGTTTTTATTACTTTCCACTTTTCCCTTGACAAAGAACTTCTACTCTTTTAACGTAACGACTTATATAAGATCCACCCCCGATTCTTGCAAGAAAAAAGCAAAATGAAGGACACAGAAAAAGAAAGACAGATGATTAGGGTCGCCGCACAAAAAACGGCCCAAAGGATGGTCCAGCCCCGGGCAGCGAAGATCGACGCCACTGGAGAATTTCCATGGGATTTAGTGGAGGCCTTTGGCAAACAGGGGTATCTCTCCCTTCTTCTCCCTGAATCCTACGGGGGGACTGATGGAGACCTGACCTCTTTTTGTATCGTCATTGAAGAGATCGCAAAGGTTTGTGGTTCCTCCTCTCTCATCCTCCTGGCCCATGGGCTCGGTACCCTTCCTGTTTTATTAGGGGGGAATCCTTCCCAAAAAGATCTCTGCTTCACAGAGATTTCCGAGAAGAACAGCCTCATCGCCTTTGCGCTAAAAGAACCGGAAGGAGAATTAGAGGTTTCCCCTATCCAAACAACAGCCGAAAAGAAAGGAAAGGATTACCTGATCAACGGGCGCAAATGCTTTATCACTCATGGGAGCCTTGCCAAATTTTACTCTGTCTTTGCTTTGACCCAGCCTGAACATGGAGCAGAAGGAATTTCTGCTTTCCTCGTGGAAGATGGAACGCCTGGCCTCCTTTTCGGGAAGATGGAGGAAAAGATCGGGATGAGAGGCTCCGTGACGACGGATGTGATCTTTGAAAACTGTGGGGTATCTCAAGAAAATCGTCTTGGAGAGGAAGGAGAGGGTTGGAAGATCGCGATGAACACCTTCAACCTGTCGAGACCAGCCATGGGGGCTCAGGCCGTCGGTATTGCCCAGGCAGCCCTTGACTTTGCTGTTCACTATGCCAATGAACGGATCCAGTTCGGGAAGCCCATTTCTTCATTTCAAGCGATTCAATTCATGATTGCCGATATGGCTACCCAAGTAGAAGCCGCTCGATCCCTGGTCTATAAGGCAGCTTCTCAGATCGATGAAAAACATGAAGATATCCGAAAACTCTCAGCCATCTCAAAATGCTTTGCCTCCCAAATCGCCATGAAAGTGACCACCGATGCTGTCCAGATCCTCGGAGGTTATGGATATATGAAAGATTATCCTGTGGAACGCATGATGCGGGACGCCAAGGTCACCCAGGTTTATGAAGAGGCCGATCAGATTCAGCGGTGGGTGGTGGCTCAAGAATTGTTAAAGGGCCGCTGAAAAATCGAACCCCTGAGGCGGAAATGAGTGGAGCCTTTCGTCTTCCTCTCATTCCTATCTTCATCGTTTATACCATTGGTATCTATTTTGGCCATTTTGACCTTCCTTTTCTTTCTCAAGGATGGATTCTCCTCCTAATCCTGTTGGGATTTTGGACTTTTTTTCTTATAACAAGAAGGACCCGAATGGGTTCTTGGACCGCTCTCTCCATTTTTTTCCTTCTCGGAATTTTTTCCATTCAGCTTTATCTCCCTTCCCGGCATTCCCCCTCTCACATCTCTCATTTTACCGGTTTGGAAAGAATCTCATTGGAGGGAATCATCGATCGCCCTCCTGAACGCTCCCGAGGAAGAACCCAATTACTCATTCGCTCACAAAAGATCCTTCTATCGAGCGCCCCCATCCCCGTGGACGGTCTTCTCTTGATCTTCCTTAAAGAGGAAGACCCTTCGCTTCGAGTGGGAGATCGACTTCGGCTTCGTTGTAGACTCTATCCCCCTCGCGGGTTTCATAATCCAGGTGGATTTTCCTATGAACGCCATCTTGCCTTTGATCGAATCTACACGATTGGATTCTTGTCCGAGGAGAAAGGGTGGGTGAAACTGGGGGAGGGATTTAAAAATCCGGTTACTCTCCAGGTGGAGAGCTGGCGGGATCGCATCCGGGATTTTCTAAACCGAGAAGCCAAGCCTCCCGGCTCGAGTATTTTCAAGGCCCTTGTATTGGGTGAACAGGGTGATATTCCAGAAGAGATAAAGGAGTATTTTATTCTTACTGGGACCGCCCATCTTCTGGCCATTTCAGGAGATCAATTCGGAATCGTTGCCCTCCTTTCTTTCTCTCTGCTCATCTGGATTTTAAAGCGTTCAGAATTTCTTCTTCTCTCCACTTCCGTTAGGAAGTGGGCGGCTGGCCTGACGATCCCCTGTATCGTCCTCTATGCGTTCATCGCAGGGGGAGGGATCTCCGTGATCCGAGCGGCCATCATGGTGATTACCTTCCTCTTTTCCATCTTACTCCATCGGGAGAGAAACCTGCTCCACACACTCGCTCTGGCTGCCTTTCTCATCCTCATCTTCTCACCCCCTTCCCTTTTCGATGTTTCCTTTCAGCTCTCCTTCCTCGCTGTCCTTTCGATCCTCTATCTGGTGCCACGTATCCTTCAAGAGTTTAGACAAGAGGAAATTTCCCTTCTTCTAAAGACCTCTTGGAAGAAGAATATCTTGAAATATATGAGGCTTTCCCTTCTCGTCACTGGAGTGGCCATTTTAGGCACCGCACCTTTTGTGGCCCTCCACTTCAACCGTTTCGCTCCCATTGGATTTATAACCAACCTCTTCATCATCCCCTGGGTGGGTTTCCTGATCGTCCCTTTGAGCCTCACCGCTTCAATCTTCTCTCTCTTCTTCATTCCCTTCGCTACCTTCCTGATCAATCTGAATGGTTTCATCACCCTGATTCTTCTCAGAGTATTGGCCTTCTTTGCCTCTCTACCGTTTGCCTCGTTCTTTGTCTCGACCCCAACCGTTTTTGAAATCGTCTTTTTCTACTCTCTTCTCTTTCTGGCGGCCCATTTCCGAAAAGGAAAAAAGATCCGCTATCTCTTCGTAGGACTCTGCATTGCTTTTGTAGGCGATCTGGCATATTGGAACGTGAAGGATTCATTCCAGAAAGATCTGAAGTTAACTTTCATAGATGTGGGACACGGAGATTCCATCCTCATTGAATTCCCGAAGGGGGAAAAGATGCTGGTTGATGGAGGAGGACTCTATGAGGATCGTTTCGATATTGGGAAGAATGTCATTGCCCCCTTTCTTTGGAAGAAGAAGATACGAAGGATCGACACGCTTGTCCTCACTCATCCTGATCCGGACCATCTAAAAGGTTTAAATTTCATTGCCTCACAGTTTTCAATTGGCCAATTCTGGGATAACGGTTTTGAGATGCAATCTGAGCCGTATCTTCAGTTGAAGGAAACCCTGAGGCAGAAGAAAATCAAGACCCAATCCCTCAATGAAGACACCTCTTCTCAAATCATCAATGGAGTGGAACTTTCGGTTCTAAACCCACCGGTGTGGAATACAACGCAAAGGAAAATTCAGAATCCTTCGGATCTGAACAATTCCTCCCTGGTTCTAATGCTTCGGTTCAGAAATGTTTCTATTCTTCTGGCGGGGGATATTGGAAAGGAAGCAGAGGGGGTGATGCTGAGAAAAGGTTATTCGCTCAAGGCTGATATTTTAAAAATTCCCCATCACGGAAGTTTTTCCTCGAGTTCTCCTCTCTTTCTGGAAAGGGTTAAACCCGCGTATGCCATTCTCAGTGTGGGCGAGAGAAATATCGGGAGACTTCCTCATCCAGACGTATTAAAGAGATATGAGCAATTGGGTTCAAGGATTTTAAGAACGGATAAACATGGGGCCATCACTGTGGTTGCAGATGGGGAGAATATTGAGGTGAAGACATTTCTAAAAAGTGAGTTTTAAGGGGAAATTGAGTTTCATTTTGCTCTAAACCTCACATGGGTAAGAACAATCATATATTGACTTCTTGGTCCTCAAAAAGTCTTTGAAACAGTCTTTGAAAAAACTATATTGCGGCCGCGATCAAACCCCAAGCGTTTAAAGAAGCCCTGTAATTCACTATCCCGTTCATCGATCATAGCTCGGATAGGCTTGATCTTTTTTGAGCGACTATTGTCTAATAGCGCCTGGACGAGCTTGGTAGCAACACCCTGTCTCTGGTATTGGGAGGCGACTCCAAAAATCTGGATCACACAGGTTGTTAAATGATTCCCAGAGTAACCATTTTGGATACTATTAAAATCCTCTGACATGCGATATGCTTGCCTATCAGGGGACAGGACAGGGGGAGTGTGCTCACCGATCTCTGAACTGGATTGACAATCCACTTAGCTAACGATATGCTGTGACATAATCACGTAGTCTTATAGTCATTAAAAAGTACCAGACTCAAAGACACGATGATCCGATGATACAAAGATCTGCGAGACGCTTAAGGAGGCCAGCCATGGAACTGAAGACAGAACGCTTGGAGATCCCAGAAGGATGTAACATCATTTTTGGTCAGACCCACTTCATCAAAACGGTGGAAGACCTTTATGAGATCATGGTGGGGTCGGTTCCCAATGCTAAATTTGGAATAGGATTCTGTGAAGCCTCGGGTGCCTGCCTTGTCCGGCTCGAGGGAAACGATGAGGCATTGAAGGAGATCGCCAAGAAGAATGCCCTGAAGATTGGAGCAGGCCATACTTTTGTCATTGTTTTAAAGGATGCCTTCCCCATCAATGTCCTCAACGCGGTAAAGATGTGTCAGGAGGTCTGCACGGTCTTCTGCGCCACAGCAAATCCTGTCGAAGTGATTCTAGCCCAGTCAGAACTTGGCAGAGGAGTCCTCGGTGTGATTGATGGTTTCCCTCCCAAGGGGGTTGAAAAAGAGGATGGGATTGCCTGGAGAAAAGATCTCCTGAGGAAATTCAAATACAAATTGTGAACAACGCTTGGATGGTTAGGTTCGTTAGATCACTAATTTTGTTACGAACAAAACCGTCTAAACGATCTTAACGTTCTAAACGTTTTTAATTTTTACCCACCATCTTTCACCAGACACTCCAGGGAAGTGATGTATTCCGCTGTCATGCAAGTGGGGATCCGATGCTTCTGCAAACATTCAAAACATTTGCTGGGTTCATAGAGAGGAGTGCTCACATATTTCTCTCCGCCGTCCGGGAAGAGTGTCACGATCACACCTTGATCTAATTCCATTGCCTTCTGCACTGTCCCCCACATCGCTGCCCCAGAACTGATCCCACAGAAGATCCCTTCTCGGATGGTAAGGACTCTTGCCATCTCGAAGGCATCCTCATCCTTCACATTGATCTTTTCATCCAATCGGTTGGGATCGTAGATTTCAGGGACATATTGAGAGCTAAGGTTTTTTAACCCTTGAATGCTCGAATTTGGATAGGGCTCCACGCCAACGATTTTGATCTCGGGGTTATACTCTTTCAGTCGTTTAGAAACACCCATCAGGGTCCCGGTGGTCCCTATCCCCCCGACAAACATATTGACCTTTCCCTTGGTTGCCCTCCAGATCTCTTCGCCTGTCGTCTCATAATGGGCAAGCACGTTATACTTATTCTCAAACTGCTGAGGCATGTAATATTTGGGATCTTTGGCCATTTCCTCAGCCAAATCAATCGCCCCATCCATTCCCCTGGCACCTTGACTTAAAATGATCTTCGCTCCAAAGGCGGTGAGGATTTTTCTTCTCTCTATGCTCATCGTCTCCGGCATCACCAATTCTAATCGATATCCTTTAACCGCACAGACCATCGCCAGGGCAATGCCGGTATTTCCGCTGGTAGGCTCGATGACAATCTTATCTTTCGTCAGGAAGCCTTCCTTCTCCCCATATTCAATCATGTATTTCGCAATCCGGTCTTTCACAGATCCCGCCGGATTATAACGCTCCAGTTTTGCATAAACCTTTACCTTTTTGTTGGGAACAATGTGGTTGATCCTCACTAAGGGCGTATCGCCCACCAAATCGACCATATCTTTCGCCACACGGTACATGGTTTCTCTTCTGCCTCCCCTAAAATCCATTCATGTGCTGCAGTTATATGGTGTTGCAGTACTGCAGTTAAAACAGCTACACTTCATCAGATCACAGGATACTCAGTACTTCAGCTCCATCATCTGTGATAGCAATGGTATGTTCAAAATGGGCGGAGCGTTTTCCGTCTGCCGTCACGACGGTCCAGCCGTCAGAAAGAACCCTGACCCCATGGGTCCCCTCATTCACCATGGGCTCCAGAGCAATGACCATGCCTTTCTCGAGTCTCGGTCCCTGGTGGGGCGCCCCAAAATTTGGAACCTGGGGTTCCTCGTGGAGGTCTCTTCCGATTCCATGCCCTACGAAATCTCTTACAACAGAGAATCCATGGGATTCCACCCATCTCTGAATGGCGTAAGAGATATCGAAAAGTCGATTCCCGACCATGGCCTTTTCAATTCCGACGTACAGAGCCTTCTCCGTAACCTCAAGGAGTCTTTTGGCCTCTGGATCTACTTCACCCACAGGAAGAGTCATGGCTGCATCTCCAAAATAACCCCCAAGATTGACCCCTACATCCAAGCTGACGATATCCCCCTCTTTCAACTGGCGATGGCTGGGAATACCGTGAACCACCTCCTCATTGACTGAGATGCAAAGGGTCGCTGGAAATCCCCTATACCCCTTAAAGGCAGGATGGCCCCCTTTTAGGAGGATATATTCCTCGGCAACCTGGTCCAATTCCTTCGTCGTGACCCCTGGAACAATCATCCCCTTCAACTTCTCAAAGACCTCTGCCACAATGGCGTTGGATCTCTTCAATTGCTCAATCTCCCGGGGAGATTTGATAATAATCATAGCATTAATATGCATTTGAACCAAAGAATTGTCAACCTTTCGACTCCCCTTACCCACCCCCAGTTTTTCGTCCTTACTGAGGACCTGGCTCATGAGTCTCAAGCCCTTTTCGGGTTGATCATTGATGACGGCGAAGCCTTCCGGAGATCCCAGAATGAACGCATTCTAAAGTATCAAAGACCCGCCTGTCTACCGAAGGCAGGGGTTGACCCTAAGATGTCACTAAAAACCCACCTTCAAAGGCGGCAGTTTGTACCGTTGAAATGTCAATATTCAACGACCCGTTTTTTATTGACATTTCAACACTATTCAGTAATATTGTTCTATACATTCCATAAGGGGCCTGAGATGATTCCAAGATATACCCGGCAGGAGATGGAAAAAATTTGGACGGATCAGAGAAAATTTGAAACCTGGCTCCAAATTGAACTTTTGGTCTGCGAGGCTCTGGCCCAATTAGGTGAGATTCCGGCAGAGGCTCTCCGAGAGATCAAAGAAAAAGCCTCTTTTGATATCCATCGTATTGACGAAATAGAGAAAGTGACGAAGCATGATGTGCTTGCCTTTTTAACCAGTGTGGGGGAGTTCATCGGTCCCCTTTCGAGATTCCTCCATTATGGTCTCACCTCTTCGGATATCCTCGACACCTCCCTCGCGCTGCTTCTAAAAGAGGCCTCTGAACTCATTCTTCAAGACATCCGCCGCCTTCTGGAGGTGTTAAAGAAAAAGGCCTTCCAATATAAGGACACCTTGATGATCGGCCGATCTCATGGCATCCACGCGGAGCCCATCACCTTCGGTCTCAAAATGACGCTATGGTATGATGAGATGAAACGAAATCTCGTCCGCATGGAGAGGGCAAAAGAGGCTGTCAGTGTGGGAAAGATCTCAGGGGCTGTGGGAACATTTGCCCATATCCCTCCCTTCATTGAGGAGTTTGTCTGTGAAAAATTAGGACTCAAACCCGCTCCCATCTCAACACAGATTGTTCAGAGAGATCATCATGCTGAATTCTTCACCACCTTGGCCATCATTGCTTCCTCGATAGAAAAATTTTCTGTCGAACTCAGACACCTCCAGCGAACCGAGGTCTTGGAAGCTGAGGAATTCTTTTCCAAGGGGCAGAAGGGTTCCTCTGCCATGCCCCACAAGAGGAATCCTATCTCCTCAGAAAATCTCTCCGGTCTGGCGCGCCTGGTACGATCTTACAGCTTTGCTGCTTTGGAAAACATTCCTCTCTGGCATGAGCGTGACATCAGCCATTCCTCCGTGGAAAGGGTGATCGCCCCGGATGCCACGATTTTAATCGACTATATGCTCAACCGCCTCGCCTCCCTCATTGAGAACCTCATCGTCTATCCGGAGAACATGAAAGCCAATTTGGAAAAGATGGGAGGCCTTATTTTTTCGGAGTCGATCCTTCTCCATCTGACCCAGAAAGGCCTTTCAAGGGAAGAGGCTTATGGGGTGGTTCAAAGGAGTGCGATGAGGGTATGGGAGAAGGGCGAGGAGTTCAAGACGCTTCTCTCCCAGGACGAAGCCATCAAACGTCTCGCGACTCAAAAGGAACTGGACGCTCTCTTCGATGCCCGGACTCATCTGAAACACATCGATGCTATCTTCCGGAGAGTATTTGGAGATGCCTAAATGAAGAAGGACCAAAAACCTTCCTCTAACCTGAGAGATCTTCTTGGAATCAAAGAGCCTTCAGATCGAGGCGGGAAGAAACCCATTCTTAAAAGGACCCACTTTACCATCTGGTATTTTGTCATCGCCTTTCTCATTATTCTGCTCATCCAGAATTACATCATGACAAGAAAGACCGAGGATGTCATTCCCTATAGTGAATTCAAGGAATCCTTACGGACGGGCAAAATCAAAGAATTGACCATTACTCCGGAATCGATCAACGGGGAGAGGGAGACCGAAAAGGGGACCCGAGGATTCCAGACCGTGCGAGTAGAAGACCCGGACCTGGTCAAGGAATTGGAGTCTCACCGTGTTCAATATAAAGGGAAGGTGGACAGTAAATGGCTGACCAATATTGTTTCATGGATTATTCCTCTTGTCTTTTTCTTTATCCTATGGAGGATCCTCTTCTCCCGAATCGGACCGGAGACGAGTGTAATGTCCTTTGGAAAGAGCCGGGCGAAGGTCTATGCGGAGAAGGAGAAAAAGATCACCTTCGTCGATGTGGCCGGAATTGACGAGGCAAAAGAGGAATTGAAGGAGGTGGTGGAGTTTCTTAAAACCCCGGAGAAATTTCAACGTCTAGGCGGAAAGATCCCCAAAGGAGTTCTCTTGGTGGGAATGCCCGGAACAGGAAAGACCCTTCTTGCCCGGGCAGTGGCTGGGGAAGCAAATGTTCCCTTTTTCTCGATCAGCGGTTCTGATTTTGTGGAGATGTTTGTCGGCGTGGGAGCTGCGAGGGTCAGGGATCTCTTTGCCCAGGCCCAAAAGCACGCTCCTTGTATCATCTTTATTGACGAACTGGATGCCCTGGGAAAAGCCCGCGGCGTCAATCCAATGGGCAGGCACGACGAACAGGAGCAGACCCTCAATCAACTCTTAGCCGAGATGGATGGTTTTGAACCCAATACAGGGGTGATCATCATGGCGGCCACGAACCGACCTGAAATTTTGGATCCCGCTCTTCTCAGACCGGGAAGATTCGATCGCCATGTGGTGGTCGACCGACCCGATATCATCGGTCGAGAGGAAATTCTAAAGATCCATACCCGAAATATCAAATTATCTCCGGATGTCGACTTGAAAGTAATCGCTTCAAGAACTCCCGGATTCGTGGGTGCCGATCTTGCCAATATCGTGAACGAGGCGGCCCTCTTGGCCGCTCGGAAGAATAAGGAATCCGTAGAAATGGCTGATATTGAAGAGGCCATTGACCGGGTGGTGGCAGGATTGGAGAAGAAGAACAGGTTGATGTCGAAGAAGGAAAAAGAGATCGTTGCCTTTCATGAATCCGGTCATGCCATTGTCGCTTCCCTCTTACCGAACGCTGATCCCGTTCGTCGAATCTCGATCATCCCGAGAGGAATCTCCGCATTGGGCTACACGCTTCAATTGCCTACGGAGGATCGTTACTTAATGACCAAAACAGAACTTCTTGACCGCTTAGCCGTGTTGCTCGGTGGACGGGTGGCCGAGGAAATCGTTTTGGGAGAAATTTCCACCGGGGCTCACAATGATCTTCAGAGGACGACGGACATTGCCACCAGTATGGTGAAAGAATTTGGGATGAGCGAAAAACTGGGCTACGTCACCTTCGAAAAAGAAAAGAAACCTCTTTTCCTTCCCTCTTCATTGTTCCCCACGAGGGAATATAGCGAGGACACCGCCAAACAGATTGATGAAGAGGTGAAGAAGATTGTCGATGAAACGTATCTAAGGGTCAAAGAAATACTGATGGCTCAGAAGGATAAATTGGGAGAACTCGCCCGCCTCTTGCTTGAAAAAGAGGTGGTCGAGGAGACGGATCTGAAAAAGATTCTTGAATTGTCCGTATCGGGCGCATGATGAAACATTTTTTGAAACATCTTCGAACAAAGATTTTTGCGGGGATTTTGGTCGTCCTGCCTCTCGGGATCACCTTCCTCGTTCTGAAGTTCGTCTTCAACACCCTGGACAGTATCCTCGACCCCCTGATCCCCAACATTAATATCTCTCTCTTCCATCGCGTATTCCATCTCCCAGGGGTGGGAATCATTAGCTTCTTCCTCTTGCTCTACCTGATTGGATTGATTACCACCAATGTCTTGGGCCGCAAACTCATTAGCTGGGGGGATCGTCTTTTCACGACTATCCCCGTTGTTAAGAATATCTATACCTCCTCCAAGCAACTGACCGATGCCTTCTCGGCTACCCGAAAAGGCTCCTTCCGTCAAGCTGTCTTTGTTGAATTTCCACAGGAGGGGAATTTTGTGCTTGGTTTTGTGACGAATGAGTTGACCGATCTCGAACGCCAAACGAAGGTGACTGTTTTTGTCCCGACCGCCTTTGTCCCACCCCAAGGTTTTCTTCTCTTCCTTCCTAAAGAGAAGATACTCCCTTCCCAAATGACCGTCGAAGAAGCGATCAAAGCCATCATGTCCGTGGGGATCGTCACGCCCACCAACCTTTGTGTTTCATTATCCAGCCCGAGATTCGAAAAGGATTCGGTTGAAAATTCTGCAGGGTTGAAGTATCTTAATTTAAAAAATGAAGGAGGCCCGTGAAGATGACTGGAGTGATTCTTATTATAGGTGTGATTGCTGTGATAGCCATTATTATCTCCTTATTATCTGCCATTGGCCCGGGTCCAGCGGCATTGATCATCTCATTGATTTCCATCGCCATTTCCATCGTCGCCTACCACCGCACTGGAGGAACCGCAGAACTGATGCGAAAGATAGAATCGACCACCTCGTCCGAAGATCTAAAAAAACAAATGGACGCATTGACGACGATCACCGATGCCTTGAGAGAAAAAACTGCCGATGCCCTCGAACGGTTGGAGAAGGTCATCCGGAAAACAGAAAAAGGGGAATAGGCTCAAAAGGATAAATCAATGTCAAATGTCAAAATTCGAATTCCGAATCTTGAACTTTACCTGACTCCCTCGGGCAGGAATTTTGGCATTTGAAATTTGGAGTTCATGACAAAGGCTAACATACCTGAAATATTCGGAACCATCACCACGTGGTTCACCACTTCTGGAATCAAGGTTCTCGGGATCCTCGTCGTTCTCATCGTGATCTCCTTCATCGCCCTGTTGATGATTCTCGGAGAACTCGGAATCCAGTTGGGTCCCTTATTGGCCACTGCCGGCATTGGCGCATTAGCCGTCGGCTTTGGGGCCCAGAGTTTAGTCAAGGATGTCATCAGCGGATTCTTCATCATTCTTGAAAATCAGTATCGGATCGGAGATGCGATTGAGGTCGCCGGGGTATCGGGTCTGGTTGAATCCGTAAGTTTAAGAAGAACGGTTCTGAGAGACTTGGAAGGAAAAGTCCACACCATTCCCAACGGTGAAATTAAGATTGTGAGCAATCTGTCTAAAGAGTGGGCGAGATCGGTTTTGGATGTCGGCATCTCATACCGTGAAGAGGTGGACCAGGTCATTGAACTCCTTAAACAGATCGGGAAAGAGTTGGCGGCAGAAGAACCTTGGAAGAGTGTCCTCCTCGAGCCCTTACAAATATTCGGAGTGGAGCGATTTGGAGAGTCCGAATTGGTCATTCGGGTAGTCGTAAAAACGATCCCTCTAAAGCAGTGGGAGGTGGGCAGGGAATTGCGGAGACGGATTAAGATTCGATTTGATGAAAAAGGGATCCAAATCCCTGTTCCACACCGCGTCCTGATCTGGGGAGACAAAATGGAAACTGGAAAACGAGAGATGTCCTCCAAATCTGATTTTACACTTTAAACTTTCAACTTTGAACTTTAAATTTGGATTTCTTTATGGATAAACCTTTAAAAATTCTCTTTGCAACGCCCGAGGCTGTCCCCTTTGCCAAGACAGGAGGTTTGGCGGATGTGGCAGGGGCCCTTCCTAAATCCCTCCAAGCATTGGGATGTGAATTGAAGTTAGTGATGCCTTATTACCGAACGGTGAAAAACTCCGGGCTTCCCCATCAATATTTGGGTGAGGAGATTGAGGTCTCCCTCGGGGACGAGAAGCTCAAGGCAGATATCTACCAGGGTCATCTGAATCAGGACATCCCAGTTTATTTCATCGGTCGGGAAGAATTTTTTGACAGGGAGTATCTATACAGTACTCCCAAAGGCGATTACTTCGACAATGCAGAGCGATTTATTTTCTTCTCCAAGGCCGTTCTTAACTTTTGTCAGCGCATGGGGTTCTCTCCTGACATCATCCACCATCATGAATGGCAAACCGGATTGATTCCCGCTTATCTTAAATCCGCTTCCCAGAACGATCCTTTCTATTCCCATACGGCGGCGGTGTTCACCATTCACAACATTGCCTATCAGGGATTGTTCAAGAAGGAGAAGTTCTGGCTCACCGGGCTTCCTACGGAGATGTACAATCCCGAAGGAATCGAATTTTGGGAGAGGATCAACTTCATGAAGGCAGGTATTGTTTATGCCGATGCGATCAATACGGTAAGCAAAAAATATAGCGAAGAGATCCAGACCCCTGAGTATGGTTACGGCCTGGAAGGCATTTTGAGAAAGAGAAAAGAAAGTCTTCACGGGATCCTCAATGGGGTGGACTATGAGGATTGGGACCCTTCTCATGACCCTCACCTGATCGCCCCATACGATGTGAAAGATATCTCGGGCAAGAGGGAATGCAAAAAGGACCTTCTCAAGGAATTCCATCTCCCCCCTTCCCTCGAGGACGCTCCCCTTTTAGGGATGATTTCTCGTTTAGCCGATCAGAAGGGATTTGACCTTCTGATGGAAATTTTGGAGTCCCTTTTCGCGCTGGACATCGGATTTGTTCTTCTGGGAACGGGAGAGCAGAAATATCACGATCTCTTTACCCAGGTCGCACAAAAATATCCTCAAAAAGCAGGGATCCGGATCGCCTATGATGACCGATTGGCCCATAAAATCGAAGCGGGAGCAGATTTCTTCCTCATGCCATCGAAATAT
>Ga0154839_1298_pt1 | contig 13479 bp, 12 predicted proteins | sample Rifle2008BG16ft_FD_116143 | JGI IMG/M metagenome (GOLD analysis project Ga0154839, IMG submission 116143) | Deltaproteobacteria bacterium RBG_16_47_11
TTCTTTTCGTCTCCCATGTAAAGTAAATTTGCTTGAACAATATATCCTGCCTGAGAAGGGATATTTGTTACGGAAAATCCCTTAGCGGAGAGTCTGTTTCTTATAAGCTCACCAAAGTCGATTTCCTGAAAGTCTGATGTATTGGTGACGCGGACATACACGCACCTATTATTTTCCAGTGTCTCTGGATCAAGAAATATCGTATCAGACATTTTTGCGGAAAGTGACATATCCCTGTGCTCTATGGCTTGCATAGTACCGGCACAACCTGAAAGAGAAAGTGATAGTAATAATAATGAGCTCATAAGGGCCGCGAATTTTAATTCTATGATCTTCATTTTTGTTCCTCCTTTCCTGATCTGTTAATCCTTTTCCTGCCAAAAAGGGAATTTGTCAGGCAACAGCGCTGAAAGTTGGCTACGTCTGGTACCCCTCTAAACAAAAAGGCCGAACTTACCGTCGATTCATCCTTCGGCAGCTCGGCCATGCTTCGACTTGCTCAGCACCCGCCGCTTTCTGTCCTCCGATCACTCGGAGTTTGGCTTTGTCGGATTAAGCTTTCTGGTAATTTATTTCTTTTGGAGGCCTTTAAAACCTTTTAGGTCAGGTAGAGACTTGGAGATTACATTTGGAGTTAATTCTGGAGGAAAAATCTAAATTCCGTTTGTGGCTGAATTTTAAACGCCTTTTACCATCAACCACCCCCTTTTGAAGGAAAAAACCTCTATTAATTAGGATGTTGAATTAACAATACCAAAAGCAACTTTTTTGTCAACACAAAAATGACCTTGTGAAAATTATCTTTTTTGCCAATCCGGGGTGAATTCGTAAGAAGTCAATGTGAACATGGATATTGCATTCGAGCGGTGGCTGAGGGCATCAGGTGTATTTCTCGCTACAAATAATGGGCAGAACAAATGTGGACAAACTGACGGGACATGAACCGAGAATGGCGTAGAAGGTGGACCCTGTCGTCTAACACCATCAGCCCCGGAGAGGCCGATTGATGCGAAAAAGCCGGCCTGATACTTGGGGGATTGACTCGACTATTTCATGCACCCGCCGGGCCATTCCGGCAAAGTCAGAATCAAAGGAACATACAATGATACCAGGATGGTCCGGAATCATTTTATGCAGTCGAATAAAGTGTTTGCGGTTTAGGGACAGCAGAGCCCTACCTTCACTCTTGCTAAAACTCAGTACGGCCTCATCCAGCATAGATTCGCCCACCTGCCCTGCCTCGTGCATGGTCAATACATCATGACCGAGACGCCCCAGTTCCTCGACAACGGGTAAAGGAAAATTCTCATTGACATACAATCGAGCCATTTTCAGGTAGCCTCGTTCTCTTCTATTTGACGATCAATCTCGTCCTTGTGCGCACGATAATATGCCCACGCGTTAGCCAAGTCTTCGGCCCGTAAACTTGGGTAACAACGCAGTATGTCCGCCTCGGTAGTCTCCAAGTGTCTGGCACGAACCAGGACCCACACAGGGATTCGGGTGCGAACAATGCAGGGGTCTCCTCCGCATACACCTGGATTACTATCAATACCCGGGAAGGCATCCCCCAGATCTTGCGCTAACCGCTGCAACAATCGGGCTTTCTCCCCACGTGTCATGTGGGACAAGAGACTTTCAGCCTCTTCACTCTTATTCATAAAGAACCGCCTCCTCTCCCCCATGGGATCAATCTATATGCCAGTAATTATAAATACATTGTAGATAAAAAGGAATTAAGGTGTCAAGAGAATACGTTCGTTGTAAATACTGCCTTTTCCAACAACTGTATGGGTGTTATTCCCCCTCTAAGTGTAAGAGGGGGGGAGGGGGGAGTTATGATTCTCCGTTTCCGTGCCATGCCCGAATATTATCGAATTGCCTCGGCAGTATCAGTAAACAGATCTGACCCCTGGACTTCATACTTGTCATTTCTCATGGTGAACCAAGCGGTTGATGCGCTTACTGAATTCTTCCATGGATATAAATTCAGCTTTAAATTTATCAAAACTTTGGGTGAAATTCCGGGCCACATCCTGACACACAATCCAGTTTTGTCCTGCCGGATACTGATTTCGGAAGGCTGCCATATTTGTTGGCTCGAACTGTTTTTCCTTCCATTTGCATTCAATGGCAATTGGGTCTTGACCGCGCAGAGTTAGAATGAAATCGACTTCGTGTCCCCGTTTGTCGCGCCAATAGTGGACGACAGGGGCTTGAAGAACGCTGTGCACTTCGTTCAACGTCCATTAGCATATAGTGCTACCAGATGCAAATCTACTTGCATTTGGTTCAGCGCTGTCGAACGGGTCAAAAAAGACCATATCAAGCCCAACCTTGGACTTAGGCAGGTCAAGCTTGTTTCTGTATATAGAATCAGAGAATTATGAGACCATGGATTCAAAATCAATAAGGTATCAAATTCTTCGTCGCTTAATACTACAGCGACATATATACCCCATCCCCCTCCTTACATCCCCCTTGAAAGGGGAGGAATTGGAAAAACTTCCATGAAAGTGAGAAAAACCCATAAAATCTCCCCCATGTAGGGAAAAAACCCCATAAAATCCCCTCCCCTTCAGGCTGACCTTAGCACACACTTAACACAGGGGGTGGTTCTTGATGATCTGTCGCTGTAGGACTAAGACTCCTCAGAATGACACTTTCTGATGGATCTTTTGGGCGCACATTCAATTTTTGTGTGTTTAAGTCTGAATTTTCTTCTGTCATTCCCCCCCCTCACCCTTCCCCTCTCCCCGCTGAGGAGAGGGAGAGTTGCTCGATTGGATCATGAACTCCCACCCTTCGGAATAGATCCTCAGGTTGCGTTCCATGGGTTTAGAACTGCAAGAATGGAGTGTTCCGATGTGAAAGAGGGCTCCTTATTTAGCGGCCTCTCGCCCCCAAATAGAAAAATTGCTCTCTCTGAGGTTCCTTGGTGTTTGGTTAGCATTTTAGGTTCATCCGGGTATTGAGTGGGTAACCTCCCCTTAACCTAAGGTTTACTCCTCTTCACTTACTGGGGGAATAGAAGGGGGTTACTTACAGCCCCAATTCAGACAAGACGCTTTCCGTATCCACCCATACCTCATGGTTCCAAAATCGCGTTACGTCAATTCCCTGCCCTTTCAGATATTCTGAACGAGCTGCCTCATACTCCTTACCCTCGAACGGGTTGTGTTGTCCACCGTCCAATGCCACGGCGAGTTTTAGAGTCGCGCAGTAGAAGTCTAAAATATAAGGCCCGATGCTGTATTGGCGAAAAAATTTCATCCCATAAAACTGTTTGTTTCTCAGATATGCCCAAAGGATCTTTTCCGCCTCCGTCTGATTGCGCCGCAACTCTCGTCGACGTTGCTTTAATATCGGATCATTCCGAAGGTATTTCATAACTCCCTTAACCCCCCTTCTTGGTTGCGAGTCGTACCGACATCCCCCCTTAAGTTAAGGGGGGAATAGAGGGGAGTTACATTTAAAAGGGTGAAAGCACCCACACAAAAGCCGGAAGAACCACATTTTAACACCCAAATAAACCCCTGGATTCCTGCTGGAGTTTATCCCGATGAAAATCGGGGCAGGAATGACGAAAACTATGACCAGTGCTTGTCATTCCCGTGAAAACGGAAATCCAGTAGATTTTCATCCTTAGTGGTGCCCTTATGGGCATCGAGGTCTGGACAAGAATCTCCATTGGGGGTCGTTGCGAAGCCGGTGTGAATAAGATATAGTAAAGTTGAATACAATTTATTCAGGAGACATTGCCATGGCGAAGACGATTACCATAAGACTGGACGATAGGATCTATAACCTATTCCGAAAACTGGCCGAGGAAGAGAACCGGACGCTATCGAACTTCATTGAAACCGCTGCACTTCGATCCATTCAGGAGTCTGAGTGTGTAGATGAATTCGAAATGGCCGAAATTCGAAACAACCGAACTCTCAATCAGACTCTGAAGCGGGGTCTTGCGGATGCGAAACATAAGAGAGGTCGTTTCATCGAATAGGTACAGGATATTCGAAACAAAAGAATACCTGGATCGACTTTCTCGTTTTTCCACATCGGATCAAACTTTCCTCAACAACAAAACAAGAAATTACGTCTATCCTCAACTTCAGAAAGAACCTCACTTCGGGTTGAATATCAAAAAGCTCGTCAATTATGATCCTGAAACCTGGCGTTACCGGCTCGGAAGGTTCAGGCTTTTCTATTTGATTGATGAATCAGAGAAAGTGGTCTATCTACTCACTATCGATTTCAGGAAAGATGCTTACCGGTAAGGCCGAGAAAAATGTCGAAAGGGGAGAGGATATACTGGGGAAATTTTCAATGTCTTTGGATAGTGTTTGTTCATTACTAAGAAGTCCATAATTGAGCAGACATTTTCTCCCGAAAATCTCCCCTAACCCCTCTTTGCCAAAGAGGGGAATTCCTCCCTTTTGCAAAGGGAGGGACGCAAAGAGGGTCTTGCAAAACAACATTTTGGCGAGGTGGTGATTCAAATCCCTCTTTCACAGGGTTCATGATGACCGCAGTTGGAGGCTAAGTCCAGATGATATTCACTAATTGTTCCACTTTTTTGAATTCCGGATCACCGGTTACTATAGTTGCCTTATGCTCTATGGCAGAAGCAAGAGTAAAACAGTCGGCATAGGACATGCTATACTGGGCTTTATATTCTGCAGCCTGGAATATCAGGTCGTTGGAAACTGGCAAGATAGTAAAATTTAACCTCTCGATATTGGCGAGAACCTCTAACTTCTTCTGGTCACCGAATTCTCTTTTTGTCACATAGATGATCTCGCCAAGGTTAATCGAATTTATGTACTTGGTTACTCCCGTTTTTCTTATTTCCTCCAGAAGGTTCACGACCTTTTCATATCCCTTCTCCTTCTGGAAGAACTTCAACAAAGCATGACTGTCAAAGATAAACGACCCTTTTGGCATTATCTGAACTCCTTTTTCCGTTCTTTGAGGAGTCTCTCCCCGAGGGAAGGTTTAGGGGGTAATAGACCACAAGCCGCCTTGATAGGGTCCTCCACAGGAGGGATAAGATAGATGATGCCACCGTATTCCATGATCTGCATCTCCGTACCGGGTTCGATATGGTATCGCTTTCTTATCCCGGCAGGTATGACTATTTGCCCCTTGGACAGAGTTCTAACAGTAGGCATGAATTTCTAACCTCCCCAAATAAAGTTATACGAACCAATTGTATCGTACAACTTTTTCAACATCCTGTCAATGAGTTTGGATATGCACTGGTCACATACCTCCTTTCAAGCCTGCAAAATGGAAAAAGGTGGTTAATTCATCTGCTTTGAAGCAGGAGATAGGGCAAGCCTTTATCATTTATTAGTCAGGCCATAATTGGGTAGATACTGAAAACCAAATCCCTCCTTCCCTCCCTTTACAAAAGGGAGGTGAACAAAATCCCCCCCTTTGGTTAAAGGGGGACGAGGGGGGATTTTGGGGTCGGAATAATGTCATGCCTCACCTTTTGAACGTTACCAATAATTTATTTACGCTATGCGCTTTGCGCTATGCTCCATGCGGGCTATATTCTTTCGAGCGTTGGCATGCCCATCAACATGAGCACATTGGCCATGACTTGCTGAAATGCCTTAACCAAAGAGAGTCGAAAAACCTGAAGATCCCTGTCTTCGAGGTGAATGAATGGGATCTGAGCCTCAGCATTAGGATCGGGGTGCTCATAAAAATCGGTGAATGAAGTAGCGAGGTTAAAGGCATATTCGGCTAACTGTGAAACTCTCAGAGCTCTTCCCACTTTCATGACAGTTGAAGGGAATTCTGAAAGGGCATCCAATAAGTTTCTTTCTGTTACTGTCAACCGGGAGGGAACACAATCTCTCCTCCACTGGAGATCGATCTCGCGCTCTTCAGCTTTTCTCAGGATGCTGCAGGCCCGGGCATGGGCATATTCCAAGTAAACCCCTGTATCCCCTGTGGTCTTAAGGGCTTCATCAAAGTCGAAGAGGATCTGGCTTTCCAAGGTAAATTTTAAGAGATAGTATCGAATCGCTGCCGAGGCCAGAGCAGAGGCAGTTCCTGCCTCCAAGGGATGGTCCGCCTTTTCGATAACTTTCTGTTTGACCATATTGATAAAATCTTTTGCCTTCACGCCTGTCCCCATCCGTCCAGACATGGCGATAGCTTTCTTCTCTTCCGTATCCTCCACTCCGAGAATTCGAGCAGCCTGAGAAGAGAGGTTGACAATCTCATAGGCCAAATGAATCGATAGATCGGCCTGTTTTTCAAATCCGGTTTGCCTGAGACATTCAACCACCACCTGTTGAGGATAACTCTGCCGGACATCGATTACATTGATGACTCGATCCGCGTGACCAAAACGTTTGTTCAGAAGATTATCGGCCATGCCATTGGGAGCAGTTGTCCAGAGATCCTCTCCATTGGCCTGGGGTCCCCACTGCCTGTACAAAAAATCTCTTTTCAGGAGACCAAATTTCCAGAGCTGATAAGCAATATCTTTCCCGGTATACGTCACGCTCCCATTAGACCGGACAAGAATCTTGTCTAAACTTCTCACCCCTTCATCTGTCTCCACAATGCCCCCGAAGGGAACGACCCAGCACCCTTCGTTGGGCCCTTCCTCCTCATATCGAAGAGCGCCCCTCTCCTTCATGAGCTCGAAGGTGGCGCTCCAGAATCCCTGATGAATGATATCAGACTCCCAGTTCAGAAGGTCATAAAAGATGGAAAGCTGAGCCACCGTTTCGAGGTGGGATTGAACGATCCGGGTGGCCAATTCTTTGGCAAAGGAAGCAACTGGATGAACCCCTCCTTCGATCTCGTGGAGGATTCCTTCCCTTTTTTCTGCCAACTCCTGATTTTTTTGGATCTCATTTTGAAAACGGGTATAAAGGTCCCAGCAGAAATAGTCAAAGGGTTGATCGTCCGGGGCTTTTTGCCAGAAAAGTCTGAAATCCGTCGCCCCATCGACATACAAAGGGGGATTGAGATAGAGAAAGGCAGTTACCACATCGACCACCTGAAGACCGGTATCGTCAATATAGTTGCAAACCTCTGCAGAAAAACCAAGCCATTTAAGGACCCTTGCCACGGTGTCTCCTAAAACCGCATTCCGGAGATGGCCGATATGCATGGCCTTGTTGGGATTGACGCTCGTATGCTCGATAAAGACTCTCTCTCTTTGGGAATCAGCAGGCTTGCTGAAAAGATCCTTTTCTTCGATGATCTGTGGAATGAGGTGTTGTGCAAGGGGAGACCAATCGACCTTGAAGTTAAGATAACCCGGTGCAGTCACCGTGATCTCGCGGATAAAGAGTGGAAGGTTTGATTGTAATGATTCCACGGTCTTCCTGGCGATCTCCATGGGAGGTCTTTTTCTTTCTTTTGCAAGGGAGAGGCAGATCGCACTTGAAAAGTCCCCCATTTCAGGCTTGGGAGGAACATTCAAGGGTACCTCTTCAACCCCCAGATGTTCCTTTAAACCCTTAATAACACCTTCTCGAATCATATGAATCCCTTCGATGAAAAATAGCAGAGCGCATAGCGTAATTAGATGAACCCCACGGTTCAGAGAGGCATTATAACATAAGCAGTTTGATCTTGTGTAACACTTTAGCTCCCAAGCCAAAATTGACAGAGGATTCTGCAGGGTATATAATTCATTTGCTCTTCTTGCGTATAAATAATATGCATTAACACCTGGGCTAACGATATGGAACGGACCCTGAAAAAATATGCGCGCCGGATTGAGCTGGACGAAATCAATCCCCATATTCGTTACGATGGAAAAACAAAGGGGCTGGTCCTCGATCCCCGGCGAGAAGATGTTCCTCTTGAAATCCTGGGATTTGGGATATACAGGCTAAATTCCAATTTTATCGAAGGAGAGACCTGTGATAGAGAAAGGGTCCTCGTCCCACAGGACGGGGAATTTGAGGCGAGGGTAAATGGGAAACGATTCTCCGGGAAACGGATCGGTGGACCCTTCGCTGCTAAATTTGGAAAGTCGAATGCCTCTGCCCTCTACGTCCCATGCAATTCAAGGTTTAAAATTCGGGGGAAAGGAGAAATTGCCTTCTTTGAAGCCCCTGCCCTAAAAGATAAACCTCCCTTTTATATCTCGAACCAGGATGTAAAAGTGATCTCAAGAGGTCTCTGGTTATGGCGTAGGGATGTCGTCACCCTGATTACGCCTAAGGATGCGAGCTCGAACCTCGTCGTCGGTGAGACCTACAGCCCACCAGGACTCTGGTCCGGAACACCTTTGCATCAGCACGATAAAAAAAAGCCAAAATCTGGAGAATCCGAACATGAGGAGGTCTATTTCCACCGTTTCAGCTGGAAAAGGGGTCCTATGGATCAGTTTGGACCATACGGTGTTCAACTTCTCATGGATGGAACAAGGCTGGTGAAGGCTTATATCATTGGAGAGAAAAGCATTTTTGCTATCCCAGGAGGTTGCCATCCAGTCGTCGCTTCTCCTGTCTCTGAACTCCTTTATTCATGGGGATTGGCAGGGAACGGAGGAGAGTTGATGATGCGGGACGTCCCTGAGTTCATCCATCTCAAATCCTTTGAGCAGATCTTCAACGATTTGGAGTGGGAAAAGACGAAAAGAGTCATATCTAAACAGAGGTTGCATAATCTCTGTGCCCCTTATTCTTTTACCAGAGGGCAAAAGGCCCTCCTATCTGTCATGCTGAGAGAGAAGGGATATGAGATTAAAGAAAACTGAGCAAACCCAGATAAAAAAGATTCAAAAACTCCTTTACCCCTTCCCCATATCTCTTTTGAAGATCTACCCAAGATCCTTCTGTTCGAAGAATGAATTAACCTATGGATTGATTCGAGTTCCTCAAGGTAAAAAATTAATCGTTCTGGGTGAAAAGAAAAAGGTCTATAAAGATTCTTTTAAAGGGAAAAACCATCACCATGATGGAGTAACGCTAAGAGTCTGCGATCTTTCGCCTGAAAACACAGCCTTCCTGATGGATCTTTTTCCCTATACCAGACCCGTCCCCCTTCGAAGATTTCCCATCACCGTTGGCACAGGGGATCGCCTGGGCGTGGCAACCCCCGGCCACATTTGGGCCGTTCAGAAATTTTTAGTCCGACCCGTTCTTGCCCAGGAATCGGTCCGTGAGAACAAACAGACAGGAAGGAATTTCTTCGGGGTCGTCCGGGACGCAGCATGGGCCGTTTTTCAGGAGAATTACCAGGAAGGTTTTGGAGCGGATGGAGATCACCTAAAAACCTTGGAAGAAATCCAGGAGGCTTTAGAGGCAGGCGTCTCCATGGTCACCCTGGACCTTACGGAGAAATTAAATCCCTCAGCCTTTGCCGGTTCAAAGGAGGAAATTGGCCAAAAATATAGAAACGAGATCGATGAAGAGGAATCAAAAGTTCTCTTCCATCTCTTTCTAAACAAAGAGTTTCGGTTTAAAGGTTCCGAGGGAGAATTCTCCATCCAATTCGATGAAGAAAGGGTCAAGCGGAATGCCCTCCTCTTCTATAAGGCCATCGACTTCTCCGAGGAGGCCTTTAAATTCATTCATTCCAGATTGGGAAATCAAAGGGCCGTCGATTTTGAGATCTCCATCGATGAAACACCGTTTTCAACCTCACCTGAAAACCACCTCTTTTTTATTATTTTGTTGACCCAAAGGGGTGTCCACATCGATTCCCTGGCCCCTCGGTTCATTGGAGAATTTCAAAAGGCCATCGACTATCGGGGCGATCTGGAAGAGTTCCGAAAGCAATTTTACCGGCATGCCATGATTGCAAAAGATTATGGGAATTATAAAATCTCCATCCACTCAGGAAGTGATAAATTTTCTGTCTTTCCCTCCATGGGTGAACTGGCCAGTGAGGGACTCCATCTAAAAACAGCAGGGACGAGCTGGCTTGAGGCCATGCGTCTGATTGCCAGAAGAGCCCCTTCCCTTTACCGGGGAATGCATCAATATGCTCTCTCCACCTTTCACGAAGCCGCCAAACTCTACTCTGTGACGACCAACCTCGGAAGAATCCCTAAGCTCGAAGAGGTGAAGGACAAAGACCTACCTAAGTATTTTGATCAGGATGATTCCAGACAACTGATCCACCTCACCTATGGATATCTGCTCAATGCGAAAGGTCAGGACGGAAAACATCTTTTTAGAGAACGCCTCTTTCAAACCTTAATAGACTGTGAGGAGGAATATTGGAACCTCCTTGAGAAACACATTGGCAGACATCTGACCTCTCTCGGATTGAAGAAAATGACAAAGTAAACCTCTCGACTCCCCGGCCTAAAGGCCGGGGAGTCGAGAGGTTTACCCTGAGCCGCGTCTTTTCCCCACCTTAAAAAGGTGGGGCTTCGCGCGGTCGAACGGGTGAAGAAAATGAACGGATTCCCCCTCACCCTTTCCCTCTCCCCGCTGGCGAGAGGGAGGGGGCGAGGGGAAAAAGAAGGAGAAGAGACATGGTTCGCCTCAACCAAGAAACCATTAACCGGCTTGTTAACTCGAGTGTTCCTCAGAGACTTTCTCTTGAGATAAATCCACCCATTACAGATGATCATGCGGCACACATCATTCAATTGACCCAGTGGGGTCAGACCTCCCTGGCTGCAGACCATCCCCTCTTTCCTGAAATCAACGGGGCGCTGGCCAAAACCGTTTCAGGAGTGATTCGTGGACTAAATATCCTTTTTGCTTCAGCAAAGCCTGTTCAAAGTGATGCCGAAGCATCAACCAGGGAAAAGATTAACCTCAGGCAATACGCCTATGAAGTGCTTCTGGAGATGGCCCTCAATTTCTATGGACTCGAAAGCCGATGGCTTGAAGAGGCCGAAAAGGTTGCTTGTCTATCGTACCTTCTGAACGCTCTTGATGAATGGGAAACCCGTGAAAGAGACGAAGGTGGATTTATAGTTGCATGGGCCGTCTTGGGGAAATGGCTGGCCAGAATGAAGCGAGTACAGAAGGGCAATAGCATGGTGGCCAAAACAGCCCTCCGGATCGAGGAGGGTCTCGATTTTGAAAAAAACTTTCTGGTCAAATTTTTGAAAAAGGCCGAGCGGGAGATCAAGGGAAATGTCTACTACCGGATGGTCAAAGAGGGGGCGTGCAAATTTGGGAATGATTATGCCCTCGGGCTGAGATGGCTTAGGCACCTTGGATTTGAGCAGGTCTCCACCAATCCGGTCCTTGCTGCAAGGGCCTATCAGGATGAACCAAACCTGTACCAGATCTTTCAAGAAGAGTTCAAAAAGCATCCAAACTCTAAACAGTGGTCCGCTTCTGTTTCAAAGTACGGAGATGAAATCACCCTTTTCGCAACACTATTGGCTCTCTGGGACAACCTCCATGTCTTTCGGCCCATCTTCTTTAATCTTCGGGAGACCTCTGGAGGAGGCGTAGTCAGTTTTCAACTCAACCCGAATATTGCCCATCTTGTGGAGGAAAGCATCCGGGATGTCTTCAAAGCCTTCTCCCTTGTTTCGGAGAACCTGACCCTTTATGATCGCTATCTCCTGGCAGGCTATCGGATGGACCGCGAGAAGGGAAGACCGAATATGGTCATCAAGGTGGCAGCCAGTTCGCCTGCAGCAAGAATAATCACCCAGACCATTAACTCTTTTGGTTTTGGATCGAATATCACTGTCGATTACAGCGTAAGCCAGGAAGCGACACTTATCCTCGAAGAGATGGAGGGCATGGCAAAGGCTGTCCGGAAAGGAATTCGACCTACCCAGCTTTACATGACGAATATGGGGGGTCGTCTTGAAAGCCATCTGCGTGAAGTGAGGCTCGAGGCATTCTTTCAGGATTTGAAAAAGAGAGTGGGTGAAAAGGGAGCGACCGAGAGGGTCTTCAAACTCTCGGAGATTAATGGAACAAAAGAAAAAGTCTCCCGGGCCAAATCCTTCGAAGAAAAAACCATGGCTGCAACACGATTTGCCAACCAGAAAACCATCGATGATCCTGTGTGTGATGCCCTAAAAGAAGTCGCTTCAAAAGAATCCCTTCAGGAATGGGAAAAAGGGATTGGACGGTCAGGAACGCTCGTAGCCAGAAGGGTCTGGGGAATGTTCTTCTCCCGCGCCAACCGGGACCGCTGGATCGCCTACCTCATGGACAGAAAATGCCTCACGCGGGAACAGGCCTCTCTCATTATGGACCGGATCCATTACCTCCCCGCTTCCAAGCGTAAGCCATTCGATACGTATTGGACTTTATCCTGCCGGAATCTCGTCCATACAGAATTCCCGGACCATCAGGAGAACGTTAGAAAGATGGCGGAAGACCCCCAATTCAACCGGGAGGAGTGTGGGGAATCCATTCAGAGCACCTTTCCCTCTGATGTTCTCGAACGATTAAATCAGATGGAGGATTTCCGGAAGGCTTATGAGATCAATCCTGAATTAGGCGAGGTCTTTAAAGAAGTCGGCATACAGGAGGATTTTGGCCATGGAGGGTTAACCCCCTCGGATTGGGCCCAATTCGGTCCGGTTCAAAAGACCCTTACCGAATTTAAAGCCGCATATGATGGCTTCTACAATGAGATTATTTCTTCTCTTAAGAAACCCGCCCAGAGGAAAAAACCTTCTAAAACCCAAAAAAAGAGACCCCAAAAACCTACTCCTGCTAAAAGAAAAGAGAGAAAGTAAATTGTTGACCTTTCGCCCCCTCACCTTATATCACGGCATTACTGGAATCTGAACTCTTTGTCCTTTTTCCGCTGAAAGATAACCCGCATAGATTACCTTGAGTGTATCTTCTGCCAGGTCGAGCCCTGATATCGGCTCCTTCCCCTTGAGGACACAGTCAATGAACTCTTCCAGTTCCTGGGGGTAACCTCTCATCCAATCCTCATCAGGGCTTGCAGAGTTCCAACCTGCCTTCGTTTCAAGCTTTTCGGCAATATATTCGTCTCCGAGGATCCCGGCATCAGGCGCATAGACTTCCACTGCATTATTGGGATTAATGTTTGCGAAAGCCACGGCGTTGGAGAGGTAAACCTGCAGGTTATTCCGGGTTCCTCCTAAAACGCCATCCGAGGCAAAGACCGTTGCTTTGGAACCATCATCAAAGGTAATGATGAGAGCCGACCAATCCTCCACATCCTCCCAGGATGACACGATCCATTTCCGGGGTTCCTTTTGAAAAGAAGGAATACGTGTGTGTTGCCCGACTTCTCCAACCACGGATCTGGGCCGCACAGGCTTTCCATCTCTTATTTGCCCTTCATAATACTTCAGGTGTAGAGCAGCGCTGATCGGATGACATCCCAGGCGAAGAAGCGCTCCGCCCCCAGAGGTCTTCCACTTCCGGGAGTACTCTGCATGGGATCCAGAATGGCTCTCCTCGGCCCGAATGTCAAGGATGGTCCCGCCACTCACCTTAATGATCCTTTTTATTTTTGTCACCGGGGGCGCATAAACCCAATCCTCGGCATAACAGAACAGGATGCGATTCTTTTCGA
>Ga0154839_1132_pt1 | contig 13449 bp, 12 predicted proteins | sample Rifle2008BG16ft_FD_116143 | JGI IMG/M metagenome (GOLD analysis project Ga0154839, IMG submission 116143) | Deltaproteobacteria bacterium RBG_16_47_11
CTGTTTGACCTCTTTCTCAATCATCTCTTCGCCGTAGACTTCAAACTTTGCTTTTCTGGTGAATGGAGGTTCTTCCATCAAGGGGGAGATATCCGGATTCTGCTCTCTTTTTCGTGCCATCATTTCGACAGGCCAACGGGCGCCCATATTCACAAGTTAGTTATTATATAGCTACGATGTATTTATAAATGATCAAAAAAAAATTGTCAAGAAAAAATACATCATAAAATAATCATTTTTTAGTTAATTAGTAGCTATAAAACAATTATAAAAGGAGATGCTGCATCTGTCAATCCCCGACAGACCCTCTGTTAACTCCTGGATGAACGAGTTGGGCACCCGGCGCGTCAGGCCAACAGCCCGGATGGCGGCCTGAAGATCCCTGCTGTTTGCCTTAATGGGTATGGCAAAGGCAACCATCCCCTCAATGTACTCTTCTCTGTCATAGGCGATGCCTTGTTTGCGAACTTCAAGAATCTCCTCTTTATAGACCGCCTTATCGATAATGGAGTAGGGTGTATATCTTTTGAGCTCGGTTCGAGGGAGGATCTCGTCGATTCCTTCATCAGACAGCTGTGAAAGCATCGCCTTAATGCCGGCTGCGTTAGAGAGCGGCCTTCTTTTTTCTTTCTTTACTCCAATATATTTTTATGTTATTGAAACATAACAAAATTGTCTCATGGTTAAATTCCCTAATCTATGGCGACATCCTTCCGGACAAAATGGAAATGGGTTTTCCTTCTATGTATTTTGGCAGGAGTCATTTTTTTTATCATCTACCAATATAATTCCCAACTATGGAACCAGGTCAATAAACTTTACCATCTCTATCAAGACCCTCATCAATTAAAGAAAGTCATCAAGTCATTCGGACACTCTGCCCCTTTAGCCTATATCCTGCTCCAAATTATTCAGGTGGTCATCGCCCCCATTCCGGGGGGAGCGATAGAATTCTTAGGAGGTTACCTGTTCGGGGTAAAAGCCGGGCTCATCTATTCTATGATCGGGCTTACATTAGGCTCTTGGCTGGCCTTCAGTTTGGCCAGGATTTTTGAAAGAATAGCTGTTGAAAAGTTTGTTTCAGATCAGACAAGAAAGAAATTTGATTATTTGGTCGAACATGAAGGAGTCATTCTCAGTTTTATCCTTTTTTTGATCCCGGGTTTTCCAAAGGACGCCTTATGTTACATTTTGGGCCTGACCCCGATGCATCTGGGAATTTTTCTGATCATTTCCACGCTGGGGAGGATTCCCGGAACATTGTTAGCGATCCTTCAGGGAGCGAAAGCTTTCGAACATCAGTATTACACCTTCTGGATACTTTTGGGGGGGTCTGCGTTGATCATTCTGGTCTTTTATATCTACCATGAGAAAATTCATGATCTGGTAAAAAAAATAAAAAGGGAAAAAAGAGAAGAGTGTTAGGGAGCAAAAATGCCACGGGTGGTGAAAGAAGAGAAGAGGGGGAAATGGTCTTCTGATCTCGTTTTAGATCTCTATTCGAATCTTTTGACGGAGATCTGGGAGCTGGTGTCGGCCTTGATCGGCGAAGCCATTTTGGCATTTCTTGTCGCCTCGGCTGTTCGAAAACTTGGAGAGAAATATCCTTTTTTAAATTCCCTCACGGTCTCTGAAGACGGGATCTCCTTAGACGAGATGAAAGAGAATTGTCGAACCGTTGCTCCGCTAGAAATCCATCGGGGTTTTCAAAGTCTGATTAATCATCTCTCTCATTTGTTTTCGGTTTTGGCAGAAGGCGTGATCAATAAGGAATTGTTTCCAAAGGTTTTTCAAAAAGTGAAGGAGGCTGAGCGAATCATTTCTCCGAAATAGGGGGGGGCAAACGCGGATGAGGTTGATCTTTAAGAATCTGAACGTCCTACGTTCAACCATTAACGCAATCAGCACAAGTCTTGAGATCAAGGAGATCGTCGAATCAGCAGGAAACAACCTTCCCAATCTATTTGACTTCTCTTCCTTTGGAGTATTTTGGAAAGAGGAGCTCCTTCTCTTCCTTTGCCAAGAAGAATCTTGTCCCCCTTCCTTCACCCAAGAGGTCGTGAATAACATGATCAAAGTTTTCTCAATCCTGGGGGAGGAGTCCGTGGATGCCGACCGAATTGTCCTGCAAATAGAAAAAAGGAAACTGAGGCCCAAGCAGATGATCATGGATCCAAAAGCCGCCTTGAAGTCCTACCTTACGTTGCCCCTTGCCGTGGAAGGAGAGATCTTAGGATGCATCTCTCTCCACAGCGATCAACCCAATGCCTTTGACGCTCAAGATCTGCAATTTTTTTCCGTTATCGGATACCAGATGGCGGCCACCTTAAGACATTTTCAGAGATTGAGTTCGGTTAAGAACATGGCCATTTATGATACCCTGACCGGTCTTCATAATCGGAGATATTTTGAGGAAAGGCTCGAGGTCGAAGCCCAAAAATGTTTGTACAGTAACACCCCCCTTTCTTTGGTGATGGTGGATATTGACTTTTTTAAGAAAGTGAATGATACCTTTGGACATACCGAGGGAGATCAGGTCCTTTGCAAAATTTCTTCTCTATTAAAAGCTTCAGTTCGCAAGAAAGATATTGTCGCCCGTTATGGCGGTGAAGAGTTCATCTTGATATTGCCAGAGGCCAGATTGGAGGAGTCTTTTGTGATTGCGGAGCGCATTCGGCGCTTGGTGGAAAACACCCTGTTCGAAGTGGGGAAGACTCAAGTCAATTTGACTCTTAGCTTGGGGATCTCCAGTTTTCCGAGTCATCGAGTGAAGTCGAAAGAAGGATTGATAGAGATGGCAGACCAGGCGCTCTATGATGCCAAACGGGGCGGACGGAATAGGGTTTGTATTTTTACAGGAAAGTTTACTCGAGGAGCTGCCCCGACTTAGCAGGGGAGCAGAATAAAAAGGCACACCCGGAAGGTGTGCCTTTTCGATGCGACCGATTTCCCCATAGTTTTTTGTATTACTTTGCTTTTGGCGAAGCCTTTGGGGCGGCTGCTTTGATTGTTGCAGCGATCAATTTGTCCCCATCCTTTTTATACTCGATGGTGACATTCATTCCCGCCTTCAGATCCTCAAACTTGAGAGCCTCCTTGCCCTTGGTAATCTTTGTGTCAGCGGTGACAACAAAGCTTTTCTCCACCTTTCCCTTGGCAACGACGATGCTTTTTGCCATTGCATCCACATTCTTAATCTCACCGCTGGATTTTTCCATTTTAGCAGGCGCGGTGGTGGCTGGGGCTGTTGGAGCAGGAGCAGTCGTTGCTGCTTTTGGAGGAGCTGCCGCAATGGCTCCGGACACAAAAGCTGCCAAAGTAAGCATAACCACTAACAGAATCGTCTTTTTCATTCAATTCACCTCCCTTCTTATTGAGTCTGAAACTATAGGAGCAAAAGGAATGCCAAAGAAAGCCATGGGGCAATAAATTTTAAGTGTCTGAAATAATTAAATAAATTTTTCTTAAGGGGGATTTTGCGAGGAAGAAGTGTTATAAAATTCAACACCGTGCCAGGAAGTGTTGCAAAAATCTACAGCCCTTCTTTTTCCAATATCCTATAGAGGGTAACACGGTCAATGCCCAGAATTTCGGATGCCTTCTTTTTATTTCCTCCGGTCTCTTGAAGCACCTTTAACACATATCTTTTTTCTAACTCTCTTAAGGATAATGGTTTCTCTGGGATAAGAATCTCTGGGCCTCCCATCTCTTCAGACATTTTTTTCGGAAGGTCTTCAGGAAGGATCATCGGATGAATTGAAAAAATGACCGCCCTTTCTATAGTATGCTCCAGTTCACGGACATTCCCCGGCCAGGAATATCGGGTGAGTATTTCGAGAGCCTCTGGCGAGAGGTGAGAGATATTTTTGTGATTCTCTTCGGAGAATTTCTGAAGAAAATGGTTGGCCAGGAATGGGATGTCTTCTTTCCTTTCCCTCAAGGGAGGAAGGGTGATCGTGACCACATTGAGTCGGTCGAAGAGGTCCTCCCTGAATTTCCCGCTTTTCACGAGGGGCTCTAAGGGTTGATTGGTCGCTGCAATGATTCGGACATCCACTTTAATACTTTCCGTCCCGCCCACCTTTTTGATTTCGTGCTCCTGCAGAAATCTTAAAAGCTTCGATTGCATTGAAAGGCTGAGATTACCGACTTCATCCAGGAAGAGCGTTCCGCTCTCCGCCTCTTCAAAGAGCCCCCTTTTGGCAGAAGAGGCTCCTGTGAAAGCTCCCCGGACATGGCCGAATAACTCACTTTCAATGAGCGTCTCTACCAACGAAGCGCAATCGACGGGGATAAAGGCTCGGTTATTTCTTTGGCTGTTGTAATGAATGGAGCGAGCAATCAGTTCTTTCCCTGTCCCTCTCTCTCCACAGAGAAGCACCGTGGATTTTGTATCCGCCACTTTGGCAATGGTTTTATAGACTTGAAACATCTGAGGGGTTCGCCCGATGACATTTTTAAATTGGTACTTGTCCAGAAGTTCCTGTCGATAATGTTTGTTTTCTTGAACGAGCCTTCTCTGCTCCAAGGCTCGCTGGATGGTAAATTTGATCTCATCCAGCTTAAAAGGTTTGCTGATGTAGTCATAGGCCCCTTCACGGATGGCCTCGATGGCGGTCTCGATCGATCCGAAGGCGGTGATCATAATCACGGTGGTGTCCGGAGCGCTCTTCTTGAAAAATCGTAGCACTTCCATCCCGTCTTTCTCTCCCATCCGCACATCGGTGATGATGATGTCGAAAGAGTGATCCATCCCCTGAGCAATGGCTTCTTCACCGCTTAAGGCAGTAGAGACTTCATAACCTTCTTTGGAAAGCACTTCTTTTAGCAGGCCGATGGTAACGGGATCATCATCGACCACCAAGAGATGAGCGGATGTTCTGTTCATCGGTTTCATTTCTTTCAAAGGCGGGAAGGGAAATGAAAAACGTGCTCCCCTTCCCCACTTCACTTTCCATATTTATTCTTCCAGAGTGTTCTTTGATAATCTTCTCACAGATCGCTAACCCCAATCCCGTGCCTTCCCCCATCTTTTTTGTCGTGAAGAAGGGTTTGAAGATTCTCTTTTTCGATTCTTCAGTAATTCCAATGCCGGTGTCGGTCATTTTGATTTCCAACCATCTTCCCTCTTTTGAGGAGGGGGGAGGGAGACCCTGCCGGGTCTTGATCGTCAGCACTCCTCCTTTGGGCATGGCGTCTAACGCATTCGTGATCAGGTTTAGAAAGAGAGTTTGGAGATGGGTGGAATCCCCTAAGACGGGAGGGAGATTCGGGGAGAGGTGTGCAGCGAGTTTCACGTTTCGGGCAAGAAACCAGGGTTCGCTTAAATGGATCAGTTCTTCCAGAACCTCATTCACATCGAGAGACTTCAATTGGGGTTTCGGTTGCTGGGTAAAAGAGAGAAGATTTTTGACCGAATCGTCCAGCCGGTCCAGTTGCGATTCGATGATTTTGAGTCGACCTTGGTCTTTGGGTTGAAGATTTCCATCCTGGAGAATGAGCTGAATGTAGCCGGAGATCGAGTTCAGGGGGGTTCCGATTTGGTGTCCCATTTCCGTGGTGGCTTGTCCCACCGCGGCGAGTTTTTCAGAATGGCTTAATTGCCTCTGGATTCAAACAGGGCTTCGTTGAGAAGCCTCAGCTCTTCGTTTCTTCGGGCCAATTCTGAGGTGGCGGCCTCGATTTTTCTGGTCAGCTCCTCATTAAACTGGCTGACCTGTCTCAAGAGTTGAATATTTTGCTCATGGGTCTCTCGGATCGTCCTAAGCATGCGATTAAAATTTCTCCCCAATTTTCCCAGTTCATCTTCACGTTGAATGTGTGCTTCCGTCTCCAGGTCGCCTTTTTCTGCACGCGACATGGCCTCCACTAATTTCTGAATGGGATCTCCGACCAGTTTCCCAAAGAGGATCGTGAGCGTGATCAAGATGACGAGAATGCTCAAGAAAGTCAGGATGACAGCCCGGTCTCTCTTCTTACTCAAAAAGGCTTGGGCTTCATTCAAAGAACTGACCAATCGAATTCCACCGATCACTTTTGTTCCCAAATGAAGCGGAACAATCACCTCCAGCCATTTCTCCTCCCCTACATCATGGAGCGAAGAAAAGTCCTTATCCTTCTTCAATTGACTGATTTGATCTTTGGACAAGACCAATGGTGTCCGATGGGTATCTCTTGAATGAGAGACCATGAGTTCCCAGTCCTTTGCGGAGGAGAGGAAGACGTCAATTTCCATCAAAAAGGGACGACTGAGCAACCACTCCTCCACTTCATCTCGGATGTGGGGGAGATCCTCTAGAATCGCTCGATCTGGGATCGAGGCATCGATTTGCTTTGCAATGAGAGTATTTCGATTTAACGAGAGGTCGATCTGATCCTTTTTTGCAAAATGATAGTCTAAATAACTGGCAAAGAGGAGAACTCCGGCAACAATGAAGATGATGAGGAAGGTGATCTTGGTCTTGAGTCCAATTTGAGGGATCCTTTGATAGAGGAGGAATCTGATCCATCGAATAGCAAGGGGGGTGGGGAAAATTGATTTGTCTGGATCCATTTCTATTTTGGGGAGAGAGATATCTGTACGCTGGCCCTTTTTCGCTCAATCACTTTGACTAGAATTACTCCGATTTCGAATAAGAGATACATCGGGACTCCCATTAAGCTCATGTTAAACACATCTGGGGTCGGTGTGACAACAGCGGCGGTGAGCGCAGTCAGCAGGATAGCATACTTCCGGTTTCGAGTCAAAAATGATGCATTCACTACTCTGAGGTAACTCAATAAAGCAAGGATCAGGGGAAGTTCGAAGGTCAACCCAAATCCAAAGATGAAAACAGCGCAGAAGGAAACATATTTTCCCGCTGAGATCATAGGTTTGATATGGGCGGATTGATACCCTAAGAGAAACTTCACGCCATTCGGCAAAGCGACAAAGAAGCAAAAAAATGCACCGAGATAGAAAAGGAAGATGGAGGTGAAAAGAATGCCATTGGCCGAACTCAATCCCTTCGAGCGAAAGAGAGGGGAGAAGGCTTTCCAGATGTGGTAAAAAATGATAGGGATCGAACAGAACAGGCTGGTGTAAAGACTCAGTTTGAGGAGGGAGAAAAAAGCCTCCGGAATCGAATAGGCGACGAGGTCGGTTTCAAGGGTCCTTTGACAGAGATAGGCCAAGAGCTCTTTTGAAATGGGGAAAACGATGATTCCACTTAAAAGGATCACAATAACGATTTGAAGAAGACCTTTTCGTAAAGTGGATAGGGCTTGGAAAATTTCTTCTCTCTTCAACCCAAAGCCGAGGCCCTTGCCCTGAAGGATCATGAAGATAATGTAACATATAAAGGAAGGTGCCGAAAGCGTTTTGGTTCGATGAAGGCTTAAGGTTCGAGGCAAGAATTAAACCTCCAACCTCCGACCTTAATCCTCCAGTATCAGTTTTTCACAGATCGGGGTTGACAAAGATTTAAAACAGAGATAAAAGAAAAAAGATTATCAATCCATGGCTGTCCTGCCTAGTGTTGGCAGGAATGTTCTGAAGATGAAATTGAAAGTCGGCATCACCTATAACCTCAAAAAAGATTTTACTCGGCAAGAAAATCAGCCGATCGATCTTCTGGAGGAGTTTGATTCCGAGGAAACGGTGGATGCCATTCGCAAGGTTCTGGAGAGCGAAGGGCACGAAGTGATCAAACTGGGTGGAGACATCGGTTTGATCGATCGATTAAGGCAGGCATCGGTCGATATCGTTTTCAACATCGCGGAAGGTCTTCAGGGACGAAACCGAGAGGCCCACATCCCAGCTCTCTTAGAATTTTTGAAATTCCCCTATACCGGGTCGGACCCCCTCACCCTCTCCCTCACCTTGGATAAGGCCATGGCAAAGAGAATCGTCATGAGCCAAGATATTCCGACCCCACGATTTAAGAAAGTGGAGAGGATGGAGGATCTAGACGATCTAGACCTTCGTTACCCTCTCTTCGTCAAGCTGTGTTGTGAGGGATCGAGTAAGGGGATTCGGTTGGATTCGAAAATCTTGGATCCTCAAACCTTGAGAGAAAAAGCCAGGGGGCTCTTAGAAACTTATGGTTCTCCCCTCCTCGTAGAGGAATTTGTGAGAGGCCCGGAGTTCACGGTAGGTATTCTAGGCAACGAAGCTCCTCGGGTCCTCGGCGTCATGCAGATTGAGATCAAGGGAAGACCTCCGGAGGAATCCATTTACTCTTTGGAGATCAAGAGGGAGTGGGAAGAGAAAGTACGATACCATTGCCCCCCGTCCATTGACCCAAGTCTTTTGAAAAAGATCGAGGAGGTGGCCCTCCGGTCTTATCGAGCCTTGGAATGCCGAGACGTCTCCCGGGTGGACATCCGAGTCGGAGCGGACCAGACACCTTACTTTTTAGAGATCAATCCCCTTCCAGGCCTTTCTCCTGTTTACGGAGACCTCGTGATCATGGCAAGGAGCATGGGATGGGATTATGCCGAGCTGGTCAGAACGATTCTCCACCATGCCCTAAAGCGGTATGGATGGATGAAATAATCCATTTACGATGAATCGAACAGAGCAGAACCTCCACGAGATTATTTTGAAAAATTTTAAAGAGGCAGTCGTCTTTGCCGACGCCCAAGGACGAATTCAAATCTTCAATTTCGTCGCAGAGAAGTATTTTCAGATGAGCGCCAAGAAGGTGCTGGGAAAGAGATTGGAGAGGGCCATTCCTTATAAAAACATCAAAAAGCAGTTTGACTTAGTTTACGAAAAGAAAGAAGAGAATCACGATGTCGAGCTGGCGATTCCTATTCCCCCTGGTCCTGCTTCAGGCCAGGAGACCCGAATCCTTCATTGTAGCTTTTATCCCATTTTTGATAAGAAAGGGGCGATGTTTCTGGGCTGTTTGGCCACGTTTGCCGATGTGACGGAAAAAGGTCTTCTCCTGAGGGAGATTAGCAAGAGTCGGGATCTTTCCACGATCGGAATGCTGGCCAGATGGATGGCCCATGAGATTCGAAACCCCTTAAGCTCTTTGAACATCAATATTGAATTGCTGAGAGAGGAGTTGGGAGGAGAAGCCCACCTCTCCCAGAAAGAGGAGATTCACTCTCTGATCAATTTTATCAGTTACGAGACCCTCCGATTGGATAACAACCTGAAAGAATTTTTGGATTTCAATCGCCTCCCTCCCCTGAAATTTGAATGGATTCAATTGAATGAATTATTGGATTCCGTGGTTCGACTTTCGAGGCCGGATGCCCAAATAAAAAATGCCAGGATTGAGACCCATTTTCAAAGAAAGTTGCCCATGCTGAAGATCGATGTCAGCCAATTCAATTTGGCGATTTCAAATCTCCTCATCAACAGCATTCAGGCGGTTTCCGAAAAAGGGGAAATCCATCTCTTCACCCGGGGATCCAAAAAGAATGTCTTCATTATCATCCAAGATAATGGGGTGGGGATCTCTAAAGAGTTCCTTCCCAAGATCTTCGATTTTATGTTCAGCACCAAACCCACAGGGTCAGGGTTAGGCCTCTCGATTGCGAAAAAGATTATTTCAGACCATCACGGTGAGATCTCGGTAAAAAGTGAGGTCAACAAGGGGTCCATTTTTAGAATTCGAATTCCCCTCGGCCAAAAAACATAAGTTCGGCGTTAGGAGTTCGGAGGAGAAACGTTTAACTGAACCTATAAATTCAAATGCTCCGAACTCCGAATTAAACACTCCGAAATGATCATCGGGAAAGCATGGATAAAAAAGTGATTCTCATTGCGGAGGATGACCTCAGGGTGGGGGAGAGCCTTCGCCTTTTGTTGAAAAAAAAGGGGCACGGAATCCTCCTGGCCCCGAACGGGAAGGAGGCCCTCCAACGTTTTCGGCATGAGATCGTCGATTTGGTGATTACCGATCTGGTCATGCCCAAGATGGACGGGATCGAGCTTTTGGAAGCCGTAAAAAGTCTGAGGCCGGAGACCGAGGTCATCGTCATCTCTGCCCAAGGGACGATCGAGAGGGCGGTTCAGGCGATGAAATTGGGTGCCTTTGATTTTATTGAAAAACCGATCCATCCGAGAGTAATCTCTTTATTGGTGGACAGGGCTTTAGAGAAACAGACCCTGATCCTTCAGAATCGGGACCTGCGCTCCAGACTGGAAGACAAGTTTCATTTCAAGAACATTATCGGGAGAAGCGGGAGGATGGTAAAAATCTTTGAGCTCATCCGTCACATTGCGCCCTATGATAGCTCTGCTCTTATTATCGGCGAGAGCGGAACGGGGAAAGAGCTGATTGCCAATGCCATTCATTACAATAGTCCGCGAGCCTCCATGGCCTTCATCAAAGTAAGTTGCGCCTCTTTAAGCGAAGGGATTATTGAGAGTGAACTTTTCGGCCATGAGAAGGGCGCCTTCACCGGAGCCATCGCTTCTCGAAAGGGACGATTTGAATTGGCCCATCAGGGGACCCTCTTTTTGGATGAAGTGGAGGATATTCCCCCTGCCACCCAGATCAAACTTTTACGGGTCCTCCAGGAAGGCGAATTCGAAAGGGCAGGGGGAAATAAGACGATCAAGGTCAATATCCGAATCATCGCGGCAAGCAACCGGGATCTCCAGGAGGCTGTCAAAGGGGGAAGATTTCGCGAGGATCTCTATTATCGTTTAAATGTGGTGAATATCAAACTTCCTCCATTGAGGGATCGGAGGGATGATATTCCCTTTCTCGTCAATTTCTTCACGGAAAAATATAATCGGAAATATCGTATGAAGGTGAAAGGGGTCTCCCAGAAGGCCATGAACCTCCTGACCGATTACGAATGGACGGGAAATGTAAGGGAGTTGGAGAATACCATTGAGTCTATTTTGGTGATCAACAGTCCGGACGTCGTTGATGTCCAACATCTTCCTCAAGAAATGCGAGATTTTAAACAGAGACCCGAGGTGATCCTCATCAAGATCGGAACGCCTCTCGAGGAAGTGGAGAGGGAGATATTGATTCAAACACTCAGGGCCACGAAAGGAAATAAAAGGAAGGCAGCCCAGTTGTTGGGGATTAACGTTCGAACCATTCATCGCAAGATGGAAGGAATGGAAGAACTCGGTGAGATCTCATAAACTTTGATTCAGACATTAGGCTGAAGGGAAGAAAACAGAATTGGGATACTTAGACACCAACACCAATAGATATAAAAAATTAAAGATAAAAGCTCAGGAAGGTCTGTGATTACTGCAAGGGTTAATTTCTCATATAAAAAAGTCTGAAGTCTGAAGTCCAGCGTCTCATTTGCAGTTTCATAAAGGTAGGATGGGTTAAAGGTAAAAAGAGTGGCAAAACGTCATACTCTCTAGAATCTGGCTAAGAAAGGAGGGCATTTTGTCGCATCGTTCATGAAGTCGTAGGTCATTTTTACCATTTTCGTTTTTACTATTTTTAGATTTCAAGATAGGAACGAAAAAAATAAGAATCTAACTTATTAATATCATTATATATTATTTCATGTCTTGTCAGGGGAGCCTTCAAGAGTTTGGCATGAAATTTGATACATATTTCTCTTGATGAAAGAAAAAGGAAAATGGGCCTTTATTCTTGACAAGGATGAGTTTGTGCGACTCAGCCTCAACAAGATTTTGAAGAAATATGGGTTTCAGACAGAAGAGATCGAGGATTTTTCTCAACTGGAAAAAAGGAAAAAGGATGTCGTAGGAGGGATGATCTTAGCGGATGTTGAAATTGATGTTTTGGAAAAAAGGTCTTCCCTCTTGAAGAAATGGAATAATCGCTTTATATTGATGACCCCTTTGGTTACTGACGAACTCACTCTTCGATTGGGAAAAATGGGCATTCATCGTATTATGAAAAAGCCGGTTGATCCAAGGTTGCTAAGGAAGGTCATCCGAGAAATTTCTTTTCCCGGTGAGGTGAAAGCTCCTTCATTTGGGAAAAAAGGGGAGGGTTCCCATTTCATTCAGAAAGGAGGTGAAGTTACATGAAGAAGTGGATTTTTCTTTTCCTCGCATTGGTCTTGGTGATTAATATTGCGGCAATGAGTATTGGGTGCAAAGCCAAGGAAGCACCGAAGCCAGCCGCCAAAGAGGAGGCGAAGCCACCTGAGGCACCGGCTCCACCTGCGCCTGCAGGAACACCAGCGCCGGCTCCGGCTCCTGAAGCCCCCAAGAAGTAGGGTTTGTTTCATGGTCGACGCGTTGGCGCCCCCCTCTTTGAAGGAAAGGGGGCGCCAACAAGAGACCATCCTGAAGAGAGGAGTTTATTATTCCAGATCAACGTCGAAAGAAGAAAAGGTGCATATCTGCTCTTCAAGAAGGAAGGCTTTTCCTTTGTCATGGAGGAGGTATCGAATGATATCTCCTTTTTTGTTTTCTGAGGAGGTTTTTCTGAAAGCGAACCGGCGTCCGCTCAGCAGATATGCGGGAAGGAGAGAAGATGGAGCCTGCTTCAGACTCAAATTTATCTGTGCCCCCGAGGGGGGCGAGAAGAGCCTCACAACTTTATTTGTTTCCTCTCCCAATGGAGGGGGGAAAGACTGACGAGTCGCGAGAAACCATTCCTCAGGTTTGGGAAGGGATTTCAGCCAAGGAATGGAATGATTGGAGGTGGCAACTTCGACATCGAGTTACCGCTCTTGAACAGCTCAAAGAGATCATCGATTTGACCCCTGAGGAGATAGAAGGGATTAATCATTCGAAAGGGAGATTAGCCTTAGCCGTCACTCCTTATTTTGCAAGTCTGATGGATCCGGTCAATCCCAATTGCCCCATCCGAAGACAGGCTATCCCTCGAATCGAGGAGATCCATTTGTCGAAAAGCGAAATGGTGGACCCCTTAGGAGAGGACAATCATTCCCCGGTGCCGGGTCTCGTCCATCGCTATCCGGATCGGGTGCTTTTGCTCGTCACGGATCAATGTGCCGTCTATTGCCGATACTGCACACGGAGACGATTGGTGGGGAGTAGTGAGCGGTCCATCACCCAGGGAAATTTTGAGGAGGTTCTCAAGTATCTGAAGAGCCATCGAAAGGTTCGAGATGTCCTCTTATCAGGAGGGGATCCGCTCCTCCTGGAAAATGAGAGGTTGGAGGAAATGTTGAGCCGATTGAGGGCGCTTCCGCATATTGAAGTCCTCCGGATCGGGACGAGAGTTCCAGTGACGCTTCCTCAGAGGATTACGGGCGGCTTAGTGAGGATGTTAAAGAAGTATCATCCCCTGATGATCTCCATCCATTTTACCCATCCGAAGGAGATTACCGATCGAGTGAGAAAAGCTTGCGGGGAGCTTGCCGATGGCGGGTTTCCATTGGGAAGCCAGACCGTTCTTCTCAAAGGGATTAACGATAAACCCTATATTATGAAGAAGCTCGTTCAGGAACTCCTCAAGATTCGGGTCCGCCCGTATTATATCTATCAATGTGACCTGGTCATGGGAACCGAACATTTCCGAACCTCTG
>Ga0154839_1168_pt2 | contig 13345 bp, 15 predicted proteins | sample Rifle2008BG16ft_FD_116143 | JGI IMG/M metagenome (GOLD analysis project Ga0154839, IMG submission 116143) | Deltaproteobacteria bacterium RBG_16_47_11
CCCAGAATGATCCTTCTTCTCGGTTTAGGTGAAGTAAAAAGATACAGTTACCTTCGTCTGCGTGAGCTCTCCCCATATCTCCTAGACACCCTCGGGAAGTTAGGTTGGCCAAACGTCTGCCTTTCATTTCCTTATGGAGAGAGTTACCATGTGGATTGTAGGAAAATAGTAGAGAGCCTCATCGAGGGGATCGCAGATGATTTAGATCATCAAGAAACCCTTTTCGAAGGAGGATGGAGCAGGAGACTTCGGCTTTATTTTGCTGAGGGAGAAGAGGTTTTCCCAGAAATCCTGTTGGGAGTCCAAACTGCCAAGTCCATCTTCGGAGAACGAATTCAAATAAAGATTCCCGTCCCCCCAGAAAGTACTTACCCTCAGAATACAGGAAGCAAAATCTAGTGCACTCCTCCCATTTCCACACTTGGTAACCGTAGCCATAGCTATTGAGGAAGGGTGGCATCCACGGTCACAAACCCCATCGGTTTTTGCACAGGGGGGGTAAACTTTTTTTGACAAATGATATGAAATAAGGTAAGAAATGATGCCGTATATCATTGAATTTATTCGGGGGGAATCGACTTATGGTGCAGAAATTATCGAAGATATGGATGGACGGAAAACTGATTCCATGGGAAGAAGCCAATGTCCACATCCTGACTCATAGCCTTCACTATGGTTTAGCTGTTTTTGAGGGAATCCGGTGTTATCTTTGTAAGGATGGGAAATCAGCGGTTTTCAGATTGAGGGAGCATGTAGACCGACTTTTCGATTCTGCCCAGATCGGCGATATTAAAATCCCTTTTTCCAAGAAGGACATTGCAGAGGCATGCAAAGAGACTTTGCGGGTGAATCAATTGAAGGAAGGCTATATCCGTCCGATCGTCTTCATTGGAGAAGGAGTCATGGGGGTTTATCCTGGAGATAATCCGATCCGAGTGGCCATTATCACCTGGTCATGGGGAGCCTATCTAGGGGACGAGGCCTTGGAAAAGGGAATTCGGGTGAAGGTCTCCTCTTATAACCGCCATCATGTCAACGTGATGATGACCAAAGCCAAGATATGCGGCAATTATGTCAACTCGGTCCTGGCCAAGCGAGAAGTAATGAAAATGGGGTACGATGAAGCCTTAATGCTTGATACAGAGGGCTATGTTTCAGAGGCCAGCGGAGAGAATATTTTTATGGTGAGAAACGGGATACTTAAAACCACTCCTCTCACCTCGATTCTGCCTGGGATCACCCGGGATTCTGTCATTCAGATCGCTAAAGCGAAAAAGATCGCAATGTTGGAGGAACGATTTACCCGTGATGAACTCTATACCGCCCAAGAGGCCTTTTTTACAGGGACAGCCGCTGAGCTGACCCCCATCCGAGAAGTTGACGACCGAATCATTGGTGATGGGAAACCGGGGCTGGTGACGAGAGAACTTCAGGCTACCTTTTTCGATATCGTGAAAGGTAAAAACTCAGAATACAGAGAATGGCTGGACTACCTCTGATAAGCATATTTTGGAATTCGGAATGCGGATTTTTGATTTTCTAATATCTATTCTGCATTTCGCAATCCCCACTCGGCAATCCAAATGCATCTCATCATTGATGGCTATAATCTCCTCCATGTTAACCGGTCCTTGATCAACCTCAATTCCATCCAACTTCAATGGGAGCGGGAGCGTCTCATTGACCGACTATCAACTTATCAGAAACTTAAGTCACGTGGGGTTACGGTCGTTTTTGACGGGTGGCAGGAAGGTTGGAGCACGGAAACGAGAGAAAAGAAAAAGGGGATTGAAGTCATTTTTTCCAAGTTGGGAGAAAAGGCGGATGAGGTCATTAAACGATTTGTTAAAGAAAAAGGCTCAGGGGTGATCGTGATCACTTCAGATCGAGATGTCGCAAGATTTGCTCAGAGATTGGACGTCGCCGTCATTCCGTCTGAGCAATTTCGAGAAAAACTGGAGGGAGGATCTTCTGACATGCTTGGAGAGAGCCCTGAAGAAGAGGAGAATGGAATTAAAAAAAAGGGGCCCTCAAGAAGACTTTCAAAGAAAGAGAAAAGAACCAGAGCGGCCTCAAGAAAGCTTTAGTCCATTTCAAATCTAGAAGCTAAGTTAAAGGAAAACTTAGGAATTTAGGAGTTTAGGAATCTTAGATCCTTCCATTCCTCAAATCGTTCGTTCCGGAATCCACAATTCATTTGGCCTTCCACTTACTCTCTGTTCCCTGCAAAAGCCTGGAGATATTGGACTGGTGTCGATAGAGAATTACGGCAGCAATAATCACACTTGCAATAAAATAGGCCTGAGATTCGTCTCTAAAAAAGGCAATCAGAATAGGGATGGTTATTGCGCAAACGACGGATCCGAGAGAGATGTACCTCCATTTCCAAGCAATCCCTACAAAAATCAAGAATTCAATAAGGACTGGGATCGTTGATATCGGAAGGTAGAAACCCAAAGCAGTAGCAACGCCCTTTCCACCTTTAAACCCGAGAAAAATTGAGAAGACGTGACCGAGAAATGAACTTAGCCCCGCAAAAGCTATCCATACGTGCCGCGAAAGACCCCATTGATCTGTAGGAACCAGGTACATGGCGAGTGCCGTAGGGATCGCCCCCTTTAACACATCGCCAACCAATGTCAAAATACCCAATGCCTTTCCTGCTGTTCGAAAGATATTGGTCGCCCCGATATTTTTGCTTCCTACTTTTCTTGGGTCGACTTTAGAGAAAAGTTTAGTAAGAATCACTCCGGTCGGGATCGAACCCAAAAGATAACCAAAGAGGGCAATAAAAATTCCGATGGGCATAGAAAAACCTCACGTCAATAGGCTGCTCTTCTTCTCCAGTTCACCAGGAAAATTCCCGCAGAAACCAATGGAAGACCGATCATTAAAGAAACCGTTAACTCCTCGCGGAGAAAAAAGACACCAAATAGAACGCCAAAGATTGGGGTGAAAAAGGTAAAAACAGAAAGTCTACTCACCGAATATTTGTGGATCAGTTTGAACCACACAAAATAGGTGATAAAGGCAATGATGACCGATTGATAGAAGAGAGAGCCAACGACATAAGGATCAACCTTGTGAATCCAAGTTGGCTCGAGGATGATGCTTACGATGAGCAGGATGGGAATTGAAAAAAAAAGCTGATAAAGAAAGGTGTTTATAGGTTGAACTTTTTCTGCCATAAACTTCTTGATATAAAGCGTGGTAGCTCCCCACAAAACCGCCGCGGTAATCTGCAAGATGTCTCCAAAATACATGGCTTCTTTGGCCGTTCTTGGCCTCCCACCAAAGACGACGAAGATGCCAGTGAAAGCCAAGGCGAGACCCAGAATTTTTAGAAAGGTCAAGCGATCCCCTTTCAGAAAAAAATGGGCTCCAATGGCCACGACAAAAGGGCTCAGGTAGACAAAAAGCACCGAACGGGCCGCATCTGTATAGAGCAAACCGAAGTAGATGCACGCAAATTCGGCTCCAAACAAGAGGCCCACCACAACCCCGTGGAAGAGCATCACGTCCTTATGAAATACCTTTTCTTGTTTCCTGAGGCAGTAGATCAATCCGCAAATTGAAGCAATAATAGATCGTAGAGTCGATGCAAAGATCGGCGATACACCTTGATTCGAAATCTTGATAGCGGGATGATTAAAACCCCAGAACAGGGTCAGGATGATCAAGATGACAACGGCTTTAAGATCTAAATAATCTTTGGTCTCCATTCCTGATGCTTTTTACCTTAAAATGACCGTTTTTGCAATATCTATCGATTTTCCCTTTGACATTAAGACCATCATCGTTCGAAGGTGATGACCTTACCATAAAAAATCGCCATGGAAAGGTACATCGGCCTCTGAAGGGAAGAAAGAGGTATAATATGGAGAAAAGCAAAGAATAAGGAATCGTGTGACTTATTGAAATCATTGGTCGGATAGAGGAATCATGACCGAACTTGGAGCAAGGGCTATTTCAGGTCGACTTGGCCAAGAACTTGGAGTGAGTGAGAAAAAGATATGCCGCCAACCTGATGATTGCAAAGGAGCCGGAGATTCACGTTACACTCCCTGTCTTTCTCTTCCCAGCTCGTCCACCCATTCCAAACCGAGTTCGATCAGCTTACCCCGGCTGGGGCGGCCTGTTTCTGGATCGCAGCCGATCACCTCATAAAGCATCTCAATCCCTTTCTGAAATTCCTCTTCCGTGAAAATCTTCTCGCCGGCACGTGGCCCATCGGGTTTTGGGTCGAAGAGCCGTCGCGGCAATTGATCGTCTTTAATCGTAAACCCTTCGAGATTGTTAAACGCTCTGGCCATCATCGTGCTCCGCTCAGCTCCCTTCATCAGCTCAAACAGGTTGGTATTCCAACCGGTCACCGCGTTCAAGCACTGAATCATCAAATCCAGAGACATCACGCCGCGGGGTGCAAATCCGAAAACGCAGAGTCCCAGGGCATCCATCATCTTCCAGAGATTGTCAAGCAATGCGTAGGCTCTCACCTTTTCGTTGGTGATTTGTGTCGGATGCATCGCCTTGTAAATCCCCAACGGTTTGACGGATTGAAAGGAATAGAATTTTTCATCAAAAAATAGAGTATCGTGAGGGGCATTCATATGGTCAGGTCCGTAGGGGCAGGCGGCGTAGCCGATGCCCACTCCTACCTTTACACGAGGATCGTGCATGGGTAGCTCCATGCCCTTAACTGCCAGATGATAGGGCTGGTCTGAGACCTTCCATCTATGGGCGAGCCGTGTCACCCCTTCTGCCAAAAGATCGCCGAAGCCCTCCCGTTTCGCAATCATCTCCAGCAATTGAATCATAAGATCCGGATCCCCGAACCGAAGCTCCAGCCCACCTGTGTCCGCCTTTGTGATCACCCCTTTCTCGAAACATTCGCAGGCAAAGGCGATGACCAATCCGGCAGAGATCGTATCCATGCAGTATCGATTACAGATCTCGTTGGCCTTGGCGATGGCTTTAAGGTCCAGAATATTAAGATTCGTTCCGAGAGCGGCGATCGTCTCATATTCGGGTCCCCCGTAGCGGGAATCGACACCATATTTTGAATCCTCGAGAGCAATGCCGCGCTTACATCGGATGGGACAGGAGTAACATCCTTTTCTCTCTTTTAGAAGAAGCTCGTTATAGGTATCACCGCTGACAGGTTTAGAGTCGTCGAGTTTGGTCCGTCTGAAGTTGTTAATGGGTAAGGCACCTGCCTCAGACAGGATTTCGCAAAAGATAGTGGTCCCATAAACAAACAGGGTTTTCCCTTGGGGATTGTCTTTGAAGGTTCTCGCATAGTCCTGGGCAGTCTTGCGCAGGAACTCAGGGTCAAAAAATTCGATCTTTTCTGTCCCTAAGGCAGCGACTGCCCGAACATTCTTTGAACCCATCAAGGCCCCGAATCCATTTCGACCGTTGAAATGGCCAAGATTGTTTGTGATATTGCCAAAACGAACGAGATTCATTCCGGCCAGGCCCGTCTGGGCAACCCGGATCCTCTTACTTCCCATCTCCTGACGGATCGTATCTTCAACCTCCCGGGCTCCCTGACCCGCCAGATGAGAAGCATCCTTGATCTCGGCCTTTCCTTCGGTGATCCAAAGATAGATGGGTTGGTCTGCCCTTCCTCGAAACACAATGGCGTCAAAACCTGCCATCTTCAACTCAGGGCCGAAAAAACCTGCTGCCTCTGATTCAGCTGCCGTCCCTGTCAGGGGCGATTTCCCGATGGCAGCGAATCGACAGGAAGCTGCGATCGGTGAACCCGTCATCACGCCGGTGGCAAGAATCAGAAGATTATCTGGTGAGAAAGGGTCGATCCGAGGTGAAACCTCTTTGATGAGATAGTGGTAGCCAATCCCTCGTCCACCCAAATAAGCTCGGTAGAAAGTATCGTCTTTCTCTTCCACCTCGATCTTTCGATTGTTCAAATCGACATGGAGAATCTTACCTCGATACCCATAGCTCATAGAAGTTCTCCTTAATAAGAATTATAGTCTTAATCATATAATCGTCACAGCCGGAATACAAGTTCCAAGCTTATTGGAAAGATAGGGAGATCTGCGGGGTGATAGAAAAAACCTAGGGCAGAGTTAACAGGCTGTTGATAGACTCTTCTTTGTCACCCCGCCCTGATTCAAGTAGTGTCATCCTGAATTTATTCCAGGATCAGGGTCTACGAATTCAGGGTCTCCTAATTCGTTGAATTCACTCGATGCCGAAACGAGTTCGGCATGACAGTTTTAGTAAAGTGTGCTTTGATTACTGCAAGTAAGAAGAATTTGGAAGAGTTTTGGGTTAAACTTAGGCTCAGTCTGTTCAACAAGATAAGTCAATCCAAAGGAGGCAGTCATGTTCAAAAGAATTGACCATGTGGAGATCACATCAGGCAATCTCGAGAGGAGCATCCGATTCTATAAGGAGGTGTTTGGCTTCGCTCTCAAAGAGAGGATGAAACCGTCATCGCCGGAGGTAGAGGAGATTGCGTTCCTCACTCTCGGGGATACGATGCTCGAGTTATTGGCGATCAAGAATTCCGCGTCACCTGCGAAAGGCCCGCAGGTAGGTTTCCGGACAATGGCGATCGAAGTCGATGACATGGATCGGGCACTCCAATACCTGAAAGGCAAAGGCGTCGAGGTGTCATGGGGACCGGTCACGCTCGGGACATCGAAACGTGCCGAGATCAAGGATCCTGATGGGCTGAGTATTGAACTCCGCCAGTGGTGATCCGTTTCGCGCCTAGATGACATGTGAAAGAGGAAGGGACATGCTATATTCTTTCTGCCAATGGTTTACGGAATCAGTATTGGAATTCCGACTCTTCAAGCCCAGCCTTTTCCGAATCGACCCGTTCAACTGATCATTCCTATCTTGCTATTATGGAGTCCTTTTTCCCGGAGAACTTGAGCTACTGTTTCAGCATCGTTGAAGCTTATACGAATATCCTTTAATTCCATTGGGACGAGCATCATGGGATCGTCTTCCCGAAAGAAAAGTAAAAGGCCATATAGGGAAAAGATGAAAAAGTCAGTAAGGTAACGGAAGCTTCCTGTGGAAAAGAGAGCACTGCCTGAAGCATGGTTGTTTCCCACCACCAGAAGGGCATCTATCCCTTCCTCATTCATGGCCTTTCTCACGAGCCCATATCGTCGGTCCCCCTCCTACTCTGAAAGATACATCTGCACCTCTTTCAGTTATTGCGTTTTCTTCCTCTTCATTTCCTCGATCTCAATATCCACTTGCTTTAGCTTCTGGAGGAGATGGTTTAGTCCCGCGTTTTCCTGAAGAATTTCTACCCAGATTTTTGCCTGTTCGGCCAGAGAACTTTTGGGGTTGTTCTTTATGACTGTCTTGAAAAACTCGATCGATTTTTCAAGGTCCTGCTGAGGATTTCCGAAATGAGCAAAGATGAGCCCCAAATTAAAAAGGGCCTCGTCCTTTGGAGATCGGGAATCAGACGAAGACAAAATCTTCTTGTTTTCACTAATCGCACCTTCGTAATTTCCCTGGGCAAGGAACTTCTGGCCTCGAAGGATATGCTCTCGAAACTCTCCATATTCCTCCCATCTTGCTTCCGGCTGTTTTAATTTTTCTGACTCCTTCAAAGTCTGGTTTACCTTCTCAAGGTTCTTGATGGTCTCTTTCAATCTTTCAACCTTTTTGATTGATTCCGTGCTCTCCAGTAACACGCCCACCCAAATTCTGGCCTGCATCGAGAGATGGCTTTCAGGGTAATCATTCAAAACTCTCAGGAAAAGATCAATAGATTTTTTGTAATCTTTTTTGGGATTTCCGAAATGAGCGTAAGCTGAACCCATGTTGAAAAGGGCTTCGTCTTCCGGAGGTTTGTGGGGAGAAAGAGAAAGAACCTTCTGGTACGCCTCCAGGGCAGCATCGTAATTCCTCTGAGCCAGAAGTTTTTGACCGCGCTGGAGATATGACCGGAGTTCCTTGTTCTCCCTGCGCTCTTGAATGACTGCACAGCTCAAAAGTGAAAGAAAAATCAGGCTGGCAACACAAAAATAAACGTACTTCCATGCCCTAATTCGCTCTCTGCCCATATCTTACCACCATGGTGGGTTATAATCTGCTTGGCAATAGCTAATCCCAAGCCCGTCCCCTTAACTAGATGTGATCCTTCAGTAGTCGCCTGTTGAAACTTCTCGAAGATAGTGATGAGATTCCCTGCTGGGATACCAGGACCTGTGTCGGCCACAGAGACTTCCACCCCATGGTCAGCACGGCGAGCGGAAATCCTCACCCGACCTTTTTCGGGGGTGAACTTAACGGCGTTTCCGACAATGTTTCTTAGGGCTTGAAGAATCCTCTCACTGTCAATCTTTATGATTGGCAACGCCCCCGTGACCACTACCTCAAGGTTGATTTTTTTGGCTTCCACCAAGGGCCCGATCTCTTCAATGGTTTGATCAATCAGAGGGCGAATAGGTTTGGGTTCAAGCTGAAATCGCATCATTCCCGCTTCCATCTTAGAAAGATCTAATAATGAATTGACCAGACCCATCAAGAGATGAGTCTCCTTTTCGAGGACTTTCAAGAGACCTCGTTGCCCTTCTGTGAGCGGTCCTTCTATGCCTTCCTTGAGGAGGACGATCCCCATCTTTATGGTCGAGAGGGGAGTACGGAGTTCGTGCGTCACGGAAGAGAAAAAATCGGACTTCATCTTGTCCAATTCGCTTAACTTGTTACACATGAGATTAAAAGCACCCGCCAACCCCGCTAATTCCGGAGGAGAGGAAATATCGAGATCCTCTTTGAAATTTCCTTTCCCGATATCCTTGGTCTTTTTTTCCAGTATCGAGAGGGGTCGGGTAATGCTTCTATTAATCAATAAAGAAATAACAATGCCAAATATCAGGAAGGCCCCGGTCATCATCACTGCGATTCGGCGCAATTCGGTTCCGATCTCGTGTAAACTCTTAATTTTATCGGTGGCATTCTTTGCGGTGTAGGTTCTCAATTTTTCAAGCTCGTCGATGATCGATCGTGTCGCCTTTTCCTTCTCCCGGTTGAACCCCTCGCGAGAATAGCTACGGCCCGTCCTCAGAAATTTCAATTCTTCCTGGAACAAGAATTGGTAATTTCGATAAGACTCCTTGATGGTGTTTAAGATCCTTTTTGTCTGGGGGGAGTCCGCGATGGACATCATTTCTCCGAGAGATCGATCAAAATCACCTTTCAGTTGCAAGAACTGACTGTAAAATACCTCATCTTTAGAAATGAGGAATTTTCTCTCGTGCCGTACCTGCGAGAAAACAACATCCGAAAGTCTCTCAACATTGTCACTCATTCGGTTATTGACCGTTAGAACAGATTGTGTCAATTCGTTGATCCGGCCAATTTGGACAATAGCGTAAGCACTCATTCCTATCACCAAAATAAAGATAATCAGGTGACCCGTGAGTAGCCTCGAAAATATGGTCAGTTTCATCTGACAAAATTATATCACAACGAAAGAATAAAAGCATTTGATACAACTAAAATCTTATTCAGAGAGAACCCTTGTCATTCATATAAAACCCCGATATTTCTAAACCATCCGAACAGAACTCAAAAAAAGTGTAAATCAAGGATCGTGAATCGTTAAGGAGCAGAAAAACCGTTGAGATATAACCTCATCCATTTTTTTCCTCAAATTCGCCTCGTTTTCTTACTCCTTGAGAAAGGGAAGGACGACCCCCTTTCGGTAGACCAGAGCTTGACAGGAGGCGATCAGATTGTTCTGGTCATCGAACAACTTGATATCATAGACAGCCGTCTTTTGGGTCCGGCTAAATTCCCGTGCCTCGGCAATCAGCCCGCTTCCTGGAGAGGGGGGAGAGATATAGGTAATATTCATATTCAAAGCCACGGCTACAGTCCCATGGGAATTAGAAGCGGTCTCAAACGCCTCGTCAATCAAGGCAAATAATGCTCCGCCATGGGCCATGCCGAAAAGGTTCTCCATATCGGAAGTCAATTTCATTTCGACCTTAGAATATCCCTCCTCCAGGTCTAAAAGTTTGATCCCGAACTTTTGAGCAAAAGGTTCTGTTTCGACTTTTTTGAAGATGGCTTCTTTCACCCTTTCGTCCATAGTGCTCCTTTACACTGGCTGGGTCTTTTCTAACCCAAATCCTCCAACTCTTTTTGTCTAAGACGTTTTTTCTTAGAATGAATCTTTTTTTCTTCCATTCTCCTTTCAACGGCTCTCAGTGGGGTGGGGGTTGGTATTCGGCGTCTTATTGGCCGATTCAACTTCGTCAGACGCTTGCGAAGCCTTTCAAAGGCAAGCCTTCGATTCTCTGCCTGGGACCGATGTTCCGTAGCGACTACTGTAATCCCAGAAGGCAGGTGTTTTAAGCGGACAGCGGTTTCAACTTTATTCTTCCTCTGACCGCCCGGTCCCCTCGATCGGTAGGTTTCGATGGTGACCTGCCTCTTCAGAATTTCGAGGTTGGTATCAAATTTCATCCTTAGCACCTAACAGCATGGAGCAGAGAGCATAGGGTCAAATTCTTTTTCGCTATGTGCTATGCCCTATGCGTCTTTTGTCTCAACATCGGCATGATGTTTGATGACCAGGGCATCGACCATAAAGATCACGTCTTCAGCAATATTCGTCGCATGGTCGGCGATTCTCTCCAGGCACCGGGCAACAATCATCAAGTGGACCGCCCGGGGGATTGTCCTTGGGTCTGACATCATATAGGTGAGGAGTTCTCTTACCACCTGGTCATTTAATCCATCGACAAGATCATCCCTTGCGCAAACGGATCGGGCCAGTTTGGAGTCTCGGTTTACAAAAGCATCTAAGACATCCTTGACCATCGACTGGGCAATTTCAGCCATCCGGGGAATATCGATATAGGGTTTGATCTGAAGTTCCTGGTTTAATGAAATGGCGCGCTCCGAAATATTCACTGCCTGGTCCCCCATTCTTTCGAGATCAGTGATAATCCTCATCGCCGAGGTGATAAAGCGGAGGTCTGCCGCCATGGGTTGTCTTAAAGCGAGAAGTTTCAAACACATCTCATCGATAGTAATTTCCATTTTGTTGATCCGGTCTTCAACCTCAAACGTCTTCTGGGCAAGACCAGAGTCTCTTTTGACCAGAGACTGGACGGAATTACGGATGGCCTCTTCGACCGTCGCCGCCATCTTGAGGAGATTCTCTTTCAATTCTTCTAATTCTTTTTGAAAATGAGTTTCTGCGGCCATTTTGACCTCCTGGTATGGTTAACCTTCATTTCACGGGTTGAAAGATCGAGCCTGTTCAAGGCCCGCTAACCGAATCGTCCGGTGACATAATCCTCGGTTCGCTTGTCTTTCGGTTTGGTAAAGATTTGATAAACCGGTCCTTCTTCAACCAACTCACCATTCAAAAAAAATCCTGCCCGATTAGCAACGCGGGAGGCTTGTTGAATGTTATGAGGAACAAGAATGATGGTATAATCTTTTTTTAATTGAAAGAGCGTTTCCTCGATGCTGGCCGTAGAGATGGGGTCCAATCCTGAACAGGGCTCATCCAGCAGAAGAACCTCTGGTTCCAAAGCCAAGACTCGGGCAATACAGAGTCGTTGCTGTTGTCCACCAGAGAGGCGGAGGGCTGAGGTATGCAGGCGGTCCTTGACCTCCTCCCAAAGCACAGCGGATCGAAGTGCTTTTTCGACAATTTCATTCAACCGATTCCTTCGATTGGTACCACTCAGTTTAGGACCATAGGCAATATTGTCGAAGATGGACATGGGAAGCGGGGTTGGAAGATCAAAAACCATCCCGATGCGTCTCCTGAGATGCGTAAGATCTATCTTGGGATCATAGATATCCGTTTCATCTAAGTGAATCGTTCCGGTGTGGCTGGTTCCAAAGACGAGATCCGTCAGACGATTAAGGCTTTTGAGGAGCGTCGTCTTTCCACTACGGGCTGGGCCGAAGACGGTAAATATCTCCTTGGGTTGAATATTCAGATTGGTATTCTGCAGGGCCTGAACGGAAGCGTAATAGAAACTGAAATCCTTGATGATGATCTTACTTTCGTGAGACATAAAGCTCCTTTAGGTCCGATGCCGGATATACCGGTTGATCAACCATTGAGCCATTACGTTAATGATCAGGACGAACAAGATCAAAGCCGCTCCCGTTCCGTAAGCCATCTTCATGGAGATTCCCTCTCTGGCGAGGATGTAAAAATGGACAGACATGGTCCGGATAGGAGAGAAGAGGGAGGTAGGCATGACTAAGGAGGAACCGGCTGTCAGAATGACAGCGGCGGTTTCTCCGATACTCCTGCCGACACTGAGTAAGATTCCGGTAAAGATTCCGGGCAATGCACTCGGGAGGACGACGCGGGTGACCGTTTGCCACCTCGTTCCACCCAAGGAATAACTTACCTCGCGATAAGAACGGGGGATTGCCTTGATCGATTCTTCAGCCGTGCTGATGACGGTGGGCAAGATCATGGCTGCAAGCGTCAATCCGCCGGAAAGGATGGACCATCCCATATTCAAGCGGATGACAAAAAAGACAAACCCGAATAAACCAAATATAATGGAAGGTACTCCAGCCAGACAGTCCGTCCCAAAACGAATCATACGGCTAATTTTGCTCTCTCTCGTGTACTCCCTCAAAAAAATAGCCGTTCCAACTCCCAGAGGTGCGCCAACAGCTATGGCTACTAAGGTCAAGGCCACCGTTCCAACGATGGTGGAGAAGATACCGCCCTCCCGTCCCATTTCTTTCGGAGATTCGAGAAAGAAGCTGAGATGAAGGACAGGCAATCCCTCCCTTAGAATTTGAAAGAGGATCAGGATCATCACTGCAATGGTCGATAGGGCAGCCATCCAGATGAGGATTTTTGCGATGCCCTGAGTCAGATATCGAGTACGATTGATGATCAATGGGCTCTCCTCTTTGATAAAAAGATAGCCAGGGTATTGAGAGCCATGATGATGAAGAAGAGGACTATTCCTGTTGCAAAGAGGGCCTGTCGATGGCCTCCCGAGGCGTACCCCATTTCAATGCCGATATTTGTGGTGAGTGTCCTGGCTGAATCGAGGAAAGAAGTTGGCATCTTCACCGCATTTCCAAGGATCATGATCATCGCCATGGTCTCTCCGATGGCACGGCCCATGCCTAAAATGACACTGGCTACAATCCCAGATTTGGCAGCCGGGATCAGCACGCGCCAGATGGTCTGCCAGTGTGTTGCTCCTAAAGCAAGAGCCCCTGCTTTATAAGAGGGCGGAAGGGCTTTTAGGGCGTCTTCCGAGATCGTAATAATTGTTGGAAGAATCATGAAGCCTAAGACCAGAGAACCTGCGAGAATGCTCAGGCCAGGGCC
>Ga0154839_1116_pt2 | contig 13242 bp, 12 predicted proteins | sample Rifle2008BG16ft_FD_116143 | JGI IMG/M metagenome (GOLD analysis project Ga0154839, IMG submission 116143) | Deltaproteobacteria bacterium RBG_16_47_11
CTGGCCATGTTGCAGAGGATGGGGAATTGAAGCCTCTCATCCTGTTGGGTGAGGGCAGCCATCCGATCTCGTTCCATGACCGAATAGGTGTATTCAATGCCGTACCCCAGTCCACCGGTGGTCGGATCAACAACAATCTGTCCGTCCGGGACGCCCAGATTTCCCAGGAGGATATTAAGCTGTTTTGCCAGGTTGATATCGATGGGGGTGGAGGCAATCGCCGTATGTTTGTATCCGATCGCCCCTGCGCCCACTTGTTTATAATTCCCTTCTGCCACCGGCCCGATCACGAGGTTCATCCCATCACATGCTTCAGCGACCTTTCGAAGGACATCTGTATCTTTATCGGCATTCCCACTTCCCCATACAATCACTGGGACATCCACAGCACTGGCTACCTTCTTGACGGTTTGAGCCGCCTCATCGCTGGAACGATTGAGGCCATTGGGATCTGTGCTGACGAGCTGAAGGCAGATCAGTTCCGCACCGTAATTTCCAACACATTTCTTAGCCCAGGCAGCGGGATCATTGACCACATCCTTGAAGGGCTCCAAAGCCGCTTCAGGCCATTCTTCTGGGGGTGTATCATAGACCTCCATGGCAATTCGAGGAGGATGGGGCATCGCTCCCTCGAAGAGGTGAAAGGGATAAGCCGTCTCTCCACCTATGGTAACAGCCTTCGGTCCTTTTCCCAGTGTGACTTCTTTTATCTTTCCTGTGTAAGTAATCTTAGGTATTTCAAATGCCACGATACTCACCTCCCTCTGGTTATCCTTTTAGGCTTTGGTCTTTCGTTTTTCACTACCGAACCATTCATCACTGAACCAATACCGCTCCCCGGTTTTGAGATAAGCGAGCATCTCATCCCGATTCCTCATTTTCTGTCTCCAGCTGATGGGTGTCTCGGGTTTTCCCTCCTCAAAAGTGGGGCCCAATACTTTTACCTTTTTTCCATCAAAAGTCACCTTTTCTTCCATTTGATCAGCCACTCGAAACGCCTCCTTTCTCTGTTTGTTTGGAATATTGGAATAGTGGAATGCTGGAATATTGGGTGACCTCCCAATCTTCCATTGTTCCATCATTCCAGCTTTCCTTTAACTTATTCCTGCCGCCACTTTAGCGGCCTTCACTGTATTCAGCATCAACATGGTAATGGTCATCGGCCCCACCCCACCTGGAACGGGGGTGATGGCACCTGCCTTTTCCTTAACCCCTTCAAAATCAACATCCCCGCAGAGCTTGGCCTTCCCTTCAGGGGTCATTCCAATTCGATTGACACCTACATCGATGACCACAGCCCCTTCTTTCACCATATCTGCAGTGACCGCCTTGGGCTTTCCAGCAGCCACGACCAGGATGTCCGCCCTCTTCGTATGGAAAGCCATATCTTTTGTGCCGGTATGGCAGATCGTCACCGTTGCATTGGCCCCTTTCTGTTTTTGTAGGAGAATATTCGCAATGGGTTTTCCTACGATGTTTGATCTCCCCACAACGACGACTTCTGCGCCATCAATCTTCGTACCAGACCGAATCAGAAGCTGCTGAATTCCTGCTGGGGTACAGGGAAGGTAATCCGCTTCGCCGATCATCAATTTCCCGACATTGACGGGATGAAACCCATCCACATCCTTTTTCGGATCGATCGCATAAAGGACTTTGGTTTCGTTGATATGCTTGGGAAGAGGAAGTTGAACCAAAATACCGTGGATCTTGGGATCCTTATTATATTGATCGATCAATTTAAGCAATTCCCCTTCCGTAATGGTGGCAGGCTGGTTGTCTTGAATTGAATAAAACCCCAACTCCTTGGAGGTCTTCTGTTTCGCTGTCACATAGCTGACCGAAGCGGGGTTTTCGCCGACCAGAATGGTGACCAAACCCGGGACGACATTGTGCTTTTCTTTTAATCGCGCCGTTTCCTGTTTCAACTCTTCTCGAATCTGTTGAGCGACCTCATTTCCATTAATTAATTTTGCCGTCATCTTTTTGCCTCCCCCTTTTTAGTTAGTATCAGTATCAGTGGGTCGTGTCAGTGATGGGCAGAATCTTAAGTCGCAAGGCGTAAGTCGTGAGAGGGTTTACCCCCTTGCCACTAACGCCTTACGCCTCACATCATAACTTGCTGGAACTGGCCATCGGCACTCGTCACTGTATATACTTCTCAAAAATCCGCCGGGCAGCCTGGACCGCCTTTGCCTCCAGGGGCAGGTGAAAGGTTGGTTTGCCCTCGGAATCGTATCGGTAGACTTCTTCATCCACAGGGAGGATTCCTCCCAATTCGAGATTTTGTTTTTTCACTTCTTGATAGATTTCATGACCAGGCTCCCCCTGAACCCGATTGATGACCAAGACCTCATGGACGATGCGGAGGTCCAACTCATGAATCAGGTCTCGAATCCGCGAAGCAGTTAAGATGCCCCGCTGGCTGGAATCTGAGACGATGAACAGAAGATCCACATCTCGAGTCGTCAGCCGGCTGAAATGTTCCATCCCCGCCTCATTGTCAATGACGATATATTGATAATTGCCCGTCAAAAGATCCAGACACTTTCTTGCCAAGGTATTTGCGGCGCAATAACAACCCGGCCCCTCCGGACGTCCCATCGCAACGAGATCAAATCCTTTTGCCTCTGTCAGTGACTCTTGGACTTTGTATTCAAACCAGATGTCCTTGGTCATCCCAACGGGGACCTCTTTCTTCATCATCTCACGGGCATCACCAATGGTGGACCTTATCTGTACGCCCAAAACCTCGTTGAGGTTCGAATTAGAATCTGCATCCACCGCCAGAATCGGACCTTTCCCTCTGTCCAAGAGAAAGCGAATGATCATTCCGGCCAGGGTAGTTTTGCCCGTTCCTCCTTTTCCTGAAACCGCAATCGTAAAACTCAAGGCCGTCCCTCAACCATCCTCTCTGGCCGAAATTCCCTCCTCACCCGGTAGATCCTTTCCATCGTAAGGGGGAAGGCCGAGGAGTCGGTGTGAGGAAGGAACGTTGCTGCGATGAATTCATTCATAAAAGTCGGATGATTACTCAATTCGAGGTTCGTCATCATCAGGGCAATTCGCTCTGCTTCCCTCAAAAGATTCTTGGAGAAAGAAAGAAGCCTTGCTCCCAAGAGAGAGCCGTTGCCGACAAAAATAAATTTTTCGATATCGAGTTCTGGAAGGAGGCCGATGAAGGTCGCTTTTTCTAAATCGAGATGGCGGCCAAATCCACCGGCAATGATGACCTGCTCGAGATCCTTAAAACTCAATCCCACGCTGCTCAATAAGACTTTAACGCCGGCATAGATGGCTGCTTTGGTACGGATGAGATTTTCGATATCAATCTCGGTCAGAACGATATCTTCATGGATGAGGGTTTCCTCTTTTTGCGCGAGGACATATTCATAACCGTCCGGCCCTATTCGAACACGATCCGTCGGGAGGTCTCTACGGAATTTTCCATTCTGGTCGATCATCCCTGTTTCCAAAAACTCTGCCACCGAGTCAATCAGGCCCGACCCGCAGATGCCAATGGGTTTCGACCTCCCAATGGTGAGAATCATCGGCTCAAAAGTTCGATGGTTGATGCTGACCTCTTCAATGGCTCCACGAGTCGCTCTCATCCCGAATTTAATCCCCGCGCCTTCAAAAGCAGGACCTGCAGAGCAGGAGACGCTGGCAAGCCAATCCTTATTTCCGAGGACGATCTCTCCATTGGTGCCGATGTCCATATAGAGGGTGAGGGTTTCCCTTTGGAAAACTCCGGAGCCCAGGATCCCTGCCACAATGTCTCCCCCCACATAGCTCGCCACCATGGGGAAGATATAGACATGAACATGGTCGCCGATATCGATTCCCAGATGGATGGCCCTTACCGGAGGGATAAAATTGGCTGTCGGGACATAAGGGGCTTCGCGAATATATTTTGGATCGAGCCCTAAGAGGAGCTGGGTCATCGTGGTGTTGCCGGCAATGACGAGATGAGAGATCAGGGATCGATCAATTTTGCTCATCTGGAGCAATTCCTGGATGATCTTGTTGATGGTCGAGACAACGACCTCCTGTAATTTTTTCAGTCCTCCGGGCCTCTGGGAATAGACAATCCGGGTGATGACATCCTCTCCGTAACTGATTTGGGCATTGTAGTCTGAGGCTTCAGCCAAAGCGAAGAGGGTGTACCCATCGCATTGTCCACCCGGACAGGCAACCACCACACATCCGTTGAGGTCGAGGATTTGGCCGTATATCGTGGTCGTTCCAATGTCCAGAACGATCGAATAATTTTGTTGGGTATTATCCCCAGGCTCCACATTGACCAGTTTATACCCTTTCTTTGTCAAAACCAGAGTGACCGTAACTTTCCAACCCGATTCACGAAGGATGCGGCTTAACTTCATGATCACACGGAAATCGGCAGAGATTCCTTCAATGCCATGTTGTCGATCCAAAGCATTGATCAGGCGGATGAGGTCGCTCACATTATCCTTGAGAGTGGGAGGATCGAGCTGGACATACCTTTTGAATACTGCAGGATCGACATCCCAGCCTTTAACCAGCTGGTAGATATCCTGAGGAGAGAGCAGGTATTTGTGAGCTTCTCGATCACCCTTGAGTGCCAGAACGGATTTATCAACTTGGGATTCAATGGGGATTTCGACGTCGATATCACCCTGAATTGGTGTCAGGCAGGCAAGGCGATATCCCTGATCATATTCCCACTGGGTGAGTTTTGGATGTTTTGGGGAATCAACGATTCCTTTTAGGATCTTGACTTTACACTTCCCGCAGGTAGCACTTCCGCCGCAGGAGGCATTGATATGAATCCCCGCTTCCATGGCGGCCTGAAGGAGGTTCTCCTCCTCATCCACCAAAATCTTTCTATCGCTTGGCAGAAAAGTTACTTTATGCTTCGGCATAATTAATTTAATTATAACCCAGTCCCGCCTCGATTTCGATGGAGACGGGACTGGGAAATTGTTTAAACGATGGGATTAGGAATGGGATCTTTTCTTTTAGAAAAGCCCCGTAACCTTGCCAGTATTTACATCCACATCAACCCTTCGATAGGCCGGGTCAGAACTGGTGCCTGGCATCAAGCTGATGGTTCCTGTCATCGGGCAGAGGAACTTTGCACCGGCAAAAATCAAGACGTCGCGTACTGGCAGTATCCAACCTTTGGGTACCCCCTTGCGGGTTGGATCATGGGTCAGACTCAGGTGGGTCTTAACCATCATTGTGGTAAAATCCTTCATTGCTGGATCGGCTTCAAACCGTTTCGCTTTGGCTTCGGCCTCAGGAGTCCAGGAAACGCCATCAGCCCCATATACTTCCTTGGCAATTGTATCGACCCTTTGCCTGAGTGGCATCTCGAGCGGGTAGAGGAATTTGAAATTTGGTTTGTCCTTGCATGCCTCCATGACTACATCGGCCAGTTCAAGGGCGCCATCTCCGCCTTTGAGCCAGTGTTCTGAAACCGCACAACGGGCTCCTGCCTGTTCAGCATACTTTCGCACTAAGGCGATCTCATCTTTGGTGTCAGTGTGGAATGAATTGATGCAGACCACTGGGCTGATTCCTGATTTCTTGATTACCCCAATGAGATGGGTCATATTGATAATGCCTTTTTCAAGAAGGGCCAGATTTTCCTTCGCATATTCGTCAGGAAGAGGTCGTCCTGCCACGACTGCTGGTCCACCGCCATGCATCTTCAAAGCCCGGATCGTAGCAGTCAAAATTGAAACATTGGGAACGAGGCCACTTAAACGGGACTTCACATTCCAGAACTTCTCAAAACCAATGTCAGCGGCAAAACCGCTCTCAGTGACATGATAATCAAACATCTTTAAGGCAATGCGGTCCCCAATAATAGAGGACTGCCCCACAGCGATATTAGCAAAGGGGCCGGCATGGACGAGACAGGGTTGATATTCTGTGGTCATCATCAATGTGGGATTGATCGTGTTTCTCATCCAGGCACACATGGCCCCTGCCACTTCAAGGTCTGTGGTGGTGACGGGTTTTCCCTTCTTATCATAGGCTACGACGATTTTACCAAGCCTCTCACGAAGGTCTTTCAGATCCCGCACAATGGAGAGGATAGCCATAAGCTCCGAACTCACGGTAATGCCAAATTTGGATTGCATGAGAAAACCATCCATCTTGCCCCCAAGACCCATGATAATGCTCCTTAAACCCTGGGCGCAAAAATCCATGACCCAGCCCATCTCGATGTTGGCGGGATCAATATCTAAGCGCTTCAGATTCCTCTTGGCCAACTCAGCATCGTCATAATTTCGTTCGTGCTGCATCCGGGCATTCAGAGCAACCAATGCGAGGTTGTGAGCATTGGTAATGTCGTTGATGTCACCAGTTAACCCCAAGGAGAATTCAGTCATCGGAATGAGGAGGGCTTTGCCGCCTCCTGCAGCCGTACCCTTAATATTCATTGTAGGGCCGCCTGAAGGCTGGCGGATACAACCACCAACATTTTTTCCCCTTTTTCCGAGTCCTTGCATTAAACCCATGGCAGTCGTTGTTTTTCCTTCTCCCAGAGGAGTAGGAGTGATAGCGGTAACTTCAATATATTTTCCGTCTGGCTTACTTTTTAGGCGATCGATAATCTTCATGAAATCGAGTTTACATAGCCTTCCCATGGGAATGATTTCATCCTTCTTAAGGTCCAATTTCTCCTGCCACTCGGCGACAGTGGGCATAGTTTCTTCGGCTATATCTGCGACCTGCCAATCTGCCAGCTTTCTTGGGTCTGCATCATTATACTTTTTTGAAATATTAAATCCCATATTTCTTAATCCCCCTTTCTTATTTTAGTCTATTTGGTTTTAATTTCTCTTCAAAAAAAACAGCTAATTATTTAAATATAAAGAAGTTTTTTCTATTTAGGTTCAGAATCCCCCCTTTCTTTTGGGAATATTCCAGAAGAGGTAATTCTCAGGTACTGTTAAAGTCGGATTTTAAATAAATTTTTCCTATGTGATAACAGTCACAATGTCGATGGGATACTAAAATAATAGGTTTTTTTTGTCAAGGAAAATTTTTATAATTCAGTGAAATATTCATATATAACAAAACCCCTTGAATTTACATAATATTTTCATAAGTTTAATTAATGATAAAAGCACGAATTATATGGATACAGGATACAAAGATGAAATGTCATTCAGAGAAATGTGAAAAAAGGTGTTAAGTGTTTGAGATTTAATAAAATGTTGACTTAAATATTTTTTTGAAAAATAATGGTTTCAATATAATCTTGGCGATGAAGTTCGCCATTAAATGCTCCCTCTCTTATCGGGGGCTGATAACTTCTACTGGTTTCCTGGTAGAAGTTTTTTAATTTTTAGGGAAAAGAGGTGATGTTATGAAAACGAGGAAAGAGTTTCTTGAGGCTGTGATGAAAATGGCTGATTTGAAAGATTTAGAACAGGCGGATCTTGCAGCCCGATCAGTGATTTCCCTTACAAAGCTTATCATCGGGGATGAACTTTCACAGAAGATTGCGGAAATCTCGCCACCTGATCTTCGCTTTGGATGGGAATCCATCAGGGTTGCACAAATGGATGATTATGAGCGAGATGAGCGTTTGTTCGAAACTGGAGAGGTCGAGGAAGAAAGAGCATAAGAAGCATAAGAGTTAGCACAGGGATTGATCAGTCAAGGCGATGAGGTTCGCCTTTAACCGTCCTTTTATTGAGAAAGGATTGATAACTTCTACCGGGTCACTGGTGGAAGTTTTTTTATTTTGAGGCAAAGATGGTTTTCCATGGGAGTGAATTGATTTGTGAAGTTTGTGAGAAGACCTTTCCAAGAAAGGATATGGTCTTCTCTGTAAAGAATAATATTTCAATTTGTGAGAATTGTTTAAGAAATTGGCGATTAAACGGCGGTGCCTGTGTGATTTGCCTTGAAATGGTTAATAGAAATCAACCATGGGGATTTTTTAGAGAAAAGAAGGCATTTGGACATTTCAAGTGTGGTGGGGTTGAAATAAACTTGTCTTCATTTACTGCCCAGTCCATAACCAATGGAAAAGCGTTTACTTGGGCCCTTTTCGGAGAAGAATTTATTGAAGATCAAACTTTAAAGTACTGTGAATTTCGGATCACAGATGACCCGAACAAGCCAGAGAATATGGGTTACTATCGAATTGGGGATCATGTCCTGTGTCAAGCAGGTGGAAATTTTTCTCTTGGAACCGTAGGTGAACAAACAGAAAGGATTATTCAAATCTGTCAATCCTGCGATATTCCGGCGTCCATGTCAAAGGGAACTTCCCCATGCCTTCACCTCATCCCTTTTCGAGTATTTAATGAGCACGAAGTCCAAACTTACTATGCCTGTCAATGGTTCTTTTCTTTCGATCCGAAGGGAGCCCACAAGAGAAGGGAATCCCAATGCGAAGGTAGCTGCCTTTTTTGGTTTCAAAGGCCAAAGAATAGGCCGAAGTTGTTCGATCCAAAGTGTGAGAAATTTCTAAAAATGTTTTTAGAAGCCAAACCCATAAGAGGTTTTTTCCCACCCGAGCCTTGTCATAAAAGACCTTGGTGGAAGAGATGGTGGGATGCTGTATTTTGGACTTCGGAGTCTTGACAAGTTTGCCCCTTTAAAATAATATAATTTTGAAACCTGGCGATGAAGTTCGCCTTAAATGTCCCCACGGAAGGGAATGATAACTTCTACTGGTTATTCGGTAGAAGTTTTTTTTTGGATATTGGAATGAAAAAAAGAAGAGAGAAATGGATTGATTATTTTGATTTGCTCGATGCCTTAAAGATCCCAGGCTGCCCTCTCTGTAACTCCACCAAAGAAATGTCCTTGGAGTTCCTTGATAATCTTTACTATGAACGGGTATTAGATGTGGGGACCCGTGTGAGCTTAATTAAGGCAAAGGGTTTCTGTAAATTGGCATGCCTGGATGAGTAGAGAGATTCGCCATAGCGATTCCGGTATTGCAATCATTTATAAGCATCTTCTTGATATTGAAATCGAACAGCTATCGAAATTGGTAAAAGCAAGAAGTTCTTCAGCTAAGAAATGGACTCTGAGACCATGGAAAAAATATCTTAATGCGATACTTTCTTCATGGACCAACAAGTCCTCTTGTCCCATCTGTGAATCCATTCAAGATTTTGTAGGATTTAAGGAAGGGGTACTCTTAGATTTCATTGATGAAGATGAGTTTTCCAAAGAGTTTGAGAAATCTTCTGGAATTTGTGTGCGACATTTAATCCATATCATAAAGACTTTTTATGCGCACCCTTACCTTTCGCTTCTTGTAGAAAAACAGTTGCAGAAATACAAATTCCTTTCTTATGAACTTGGAGAATACGATCGAAAACGTGCTTATCAATTCTCAAAAGAACCGAAGGGCTCGGAGGTGGATTCCTGGAAAAGGGTGTTAGAACAATTTGCAGGCCATAGGGAAATTTTTGGAAACGAGATGGACCAATGGACAGGTCATTGAGTCAAGGATTGAAGGGAGAAATTAGACGAATGAGCGCTCGCCTTGAATGGTCAAAGATTATCCAATATCTCAAAGAGCGGGAGAAGAAGGATGGAGGGTTCAGTTATGTCCCCGAGCTCTACCCTGATATTGAAGATACCTATTACGCCACCCGTACCTTACAACTACTGAATATCGATGTAGATCGAAACAATACAGCAAACTATCTGAAGAAAATCAATTGCGAGGAATTTGGTTTTTCAAGAGCAGTTTACATGCTTCTCTATCTCTACCTGTCTCTAAGTATAAAATTGCCTCCCCAATTGACTGATCTGGCCGATAGAGATTGGTCTATAATGCGAACTCTTGACGCGCAGTATTTTTCCGATGCAATTCAGAAACTTCTTGATCAACCCTTGAAACCATTACATTACTCGTTTTCTTTTCGGTTTCAAGCTTATGAGAACTTACAGATCCTTAGAAAAAAGGTCTCAATTTTACTGGACCGCGAGATTAACTTCGATAGAAAACAAATCATTCGATGGGTTCAATTATGTCAGAATGGGGATGGAGGATTTGGGTTTTATCCTGAAACGACTTCCTATATGGAAAACACTTATTGTGCCCTTGGAATTTTATCGAAGCTTAACTCTTCCCCTATGCAACTTGATCTCTGTCGGAAATATATTCTTGGCTGCCAGACCAAGAGTGGAGGGTTCGGTAGAGCTCCTGCCAGTTTTCCATTTATTGAAAGTACCTTCCATGCGGTTATGGGGTTGCTTCTCTTAGAAAAGATGGGAGGAGGGGGGACTTGATTTTTTATTCCGTCCGGGTGAATACCCCGCCCCTTGGGGCGAAGGATTTTCCCCGTTGTGGCTTTTGATACCCCGCTGCTTGCGGCGGGGTAGTTCATTGCCCGAAATGCTGGTCTCGTGTGAAAGAAGATGAAAAAGTCTGCCATGAATGCAAGGCCGATATTGAGCCTTTCGCTCATCGGAGCTATTTCGAGAAACTGATTGGTGCATTAAACCACTCCGAGAGGACTACCAGACTCAGAGCCGCCTATATCCTTGGAGAAATAAGGGACAGACGGGCAGTTAGACCGCTGGCTGAAGTCATTAACAAGGCCAAGGATATACAGGATGTATTTCTTATCGAAGGGATTGCTCTTTCCCTGGGGAAGATAGATGGAAAAGAGGTGATTCCGATTTTGATATGCCTGATGGGTCACCCATCTTTTTTGGTGAGAGGGGCTGCTTTGAAATCATTGGGCAGGTTTAAAAACAAAGAAGCCCTGGCGGCGATCAGAAAGGCATTGAAAGATCCCAGTCCAAACGTACAAGAGTTGGCAAAAAGAATTCTTCAAATGGAAAGCGAGACTAAACATGCGTAGTATCTCGAACGAAAATGAACCGGAGAAACAAGGCGGGATTTCGAAGGGAACGGCCTTGAAATTCGTTGTTCTTCTCGGAGTTGTAAGTCTTTTTGCGGATATGACTTATGAAGGGGCTCGCAGCATCACTGGGCCGTACCTGGCCCTCCTCGGAGCAAGCGGAACGATAGTAGGGATAGTTGCAGGTTTCGGGGAATTGATCGGCTATGCCCTGCGCCTCGTCTCCGGGTATATCAGTGATAGGACAGGAAAATACTGGACGGTCACACTCTTTGGATATTTCATCAACCTGTTGGCTGTTCCTCTTCTTGCCTTGGCAGGACGCTGGGAGATTGCTGCCCTTCTCATGATTGCAGAAAGGATGGGAAAAGCGATTCGCAACCCCTCGCGTGACGCGATGCTTTCACATGCTACGCAGAGCATAGGGCGTGGTTGGGGCTTCGGATTGCACGAGGCGATGGATCAGATCGGCGCAATCCTCGGTCCGCTAATCGTTGCCGGAGTCCTCTATTTTAATGGAGGTTATCGGACAAGCTTCGCTATTTTGCTCATCCCGGCTCTTTTAGCGTTGGCTGTGCTTGTTGTGGCACGAGCGCTCTATCCCCGTCCCCGCGATTTGGAGGTTGCTTCTGTCGAATTAAAAACAGGAGGATTCTCACGCATATTCTGGCTCTATCTCGCTGCGGTCTCATTGGTTGCAGCGGGCTACGTCGATTTCCCCCTGATCTCCTTCCATTTTGAGAAACTATCCGTGGTATTCAAAGTCTGGATTCCTGTTTTTTACGCGGTTGCTATGGGGATTGATGCCCTCGCTGCACTTTTATTTGGCCGCCTTTTTGACCGGGTGGGTCTTTCCATCTTGATTGTCGTATCCTTGCTCTCTTCCCTCTTTGCCCCTCTGGTTTTCTTGGGAGGATTTAATTTGGCTCTTGTTGGAATGGCTCTATGGGGTGTTGGGATGGGGGCACAGGAATCGATCATGCGGGCTGCAATTGCAGAAATGGCCCCGATGAATAAGAGGAGCACAGCCTATGGGATTTTCAACGCAGGTTTCGGACTCTTTTGGTTCCTGGGTAGTGCGTTAATGGGAGTCCTTTATGATGTTTCGATTTCATCTCTTATCCTATTCTCGGTAGTGATGCAACTTGCCTCCATTCCCTTCTTCATTTTGATCAGAAAAAAGGCAAGATGATTTTCGGGGTGGGCCGAAGGGAAAATTCAAAACCTTTCTTGCGGAGAATTGATGCTTAACCAGAGTCAGAAGAGATTTTTGATGGTTACATTGGGGGAAGTGGAGGATAAACTTAGACGCCTTAAAGGGTTACTTCAAAATAAGATCCATGTGCGGCGGATCACCGGCTTTTTTGTTTCTGTTCCCGCTGCATGGCGGTTTTCTTACTCAATACATGAGCGTGTTTAGAAAGGAATAGCTCTTGAAGGGCGACATAGCGGCAGCGGTCAGGAAAGGGATGATTGTCAACATCGCTGCAGATGACCTGCGAGTAGGAGACCTGGTGCTGATACAAACAGGGGATATTGTTCCTGCTGATTTGAAACTGCTGGAGGCGTTGGACCTGGAGGTGGATGAGTTTGGACTGACAGGGGAAATCATGCCTGTTCCGAAATGTGTCGAACCGGAAACCGACATTCGGGTATTTCAAGGGAGCCACGTGCTTCGGGGCCACGGAAAAGGGGTTGTGATCGCTGCGGGTGAGGATACGGAGTATGGCAAGATATTGAAGCAGCCCAGCCGATATATCAAGGATGAAAAAATCCAATTGTTGAAATCCCTCGTTCTGCGGCTTCTACAAAAAAAACTGTTAAAGCGCAACATTTTTTTGAGCCATGAGAGGGTTCTCGATGACATAATAAAAGTTGACGTATTCCTTTTTGACAAAACGGGCGTGCTTACATCACGGGACATTAAGGTAGAAGAGATTTATCTTGGCGGAGGAAATTCCTCTATCGACTGCGTCAGGGACCGCGAAACATGGGATATCATCATGATTGGCTGCACCCTATGTCACGACCGTGCATATCACGAGACTATGGCGCTCGCCAATCCTATAGATCGCGCTTTGATGTCTTTTGCAGAGGAGAATGGGGTTAACATTGACGAATCCCTACGTCAGTATCAAAGAATATATCAAAAACCCTTCAATTCCGAAGAAAGATACATGGCCTGTGGTTACGATTACGTTTACAGTGGAAAGCGGATTTATTTTGCCAAGGGAGATCCCGATGTTCTTTTGAAGAAGTGCAATAGTTATGTGACTCCCTTGGGTGAAAGAAGATCCTTGGACTTCTCGTTTTTGTCGGCGCCTCGGGTGAAGATGAAAGAAATGAGCCACGGGGGCAGCGTAATCATTGCTCTGGCTTACAGTGAGAACTCTTTCGTAAA
>Ga0154839_1185_pt1 | contig 12948 bp, 9 predicted proteins | sample Rifle2008BG16ft_FD_116143 | JGI IMG/M metagenome (GOLD analysis project Ga0154839, IMG submission 116143) | Deltaproteobacteria bacterium RBG_16_47_11
GAGAACCCCTGGCTCGAAATCATTGAGACCGAGGAGAGTGCCCATCCCTTTCATGATTGGAATGAGCGAATCGCCCTGGAGTGCTATCGCCCCAACGCTCATGCCCGGATCCTGGACGGGAAAGGCAAGATCTTAGAGATCCTCAATAATTACTCATCGATCAGTTTCAATTTCGGTCCCACGCTCCTCTCCTGGCTGGAGAAGCATTTCCCTTTGGTCTATCAGAAGATCCTTGAGGCAGACCGGGAAAGTTTGAGGCGATTTGGCCACGGGAATGCCATTGCGCAAGTCTATAACCACATCATCATGCCCTTGGCCATTGACAGAGATAAAGAAACAGAGGTTCTCTGGGGAATGGCCGATTTTGAAAAACGGTTTCATCGCAAACCCGAGGCCCTCTGGCTTCCTGAGACGGCGGCCAACTATGCCACCCTCCGGGTATTGGTCAAATATGGAATGCGCTATCTCATCCTGAGTCCCTTTCAGGCACTGAGGGTGAGGTCCCTTGGAGGCAAGAAGTGGACGGATGGCTCTCAAGGCCGGATCGATACGACCCGACCCTACCGTTGTTTTATCCAGGATGCATCCGGGAAAAAGCTTTTAGACCAGTCCATCGACATCTTTTTTTACAATGGAATCATCTCAAAGGAGATTGCCTTTGGAGATCTTTTAAAGGATGGGAACACCTTCTGCAATCGATTTGCCCGGTTCGACCAGGAATCGAAGGAAAGGCCGCCATTGATTCACGTCGCCACGGATGGTGAGACCTATGGGCACCACATGAAATTTGGAGAGATGGCCTTGGCCTATGCGTTGGACAAAGGGTTTCCAACCAGGGGGTTAGAGCTGATCAATTACGGGTCTTTCTTGAAGCGATTTCCTCCCGTTCATGAAGTGGAGATTGATGAAGGGCCAAAGGGGGAGGGCACTTCCTGGAGTTGTGCCCACGGCGTGGGGAGATGGAAAGAGGATTGTGGGTGCAGCACGGGGGGAAAACCCGGATGGAATCAAAAATGGAGAAAACCCCTTCGGGAGGCCCTTGATTCCTTACGGGATGAGCTGAGCCAGGTTTTTGAGAGAGAAGGGGGAAAGATATTTCAGGATGTTTGGGAGGCGAGAAATGGGTATATTGAAGTGATCCTTAATCGGTCTCCTGAGGGGATCAAAAACTTCTTCGATCGATATGGGGCAAAAAGCCTTGATGAGAAAGGGAGGATCAAAGGACTCAAACTCCTAGAGATACAGAGACACGCTTTACAGATGTATACGAGTTGTGGCTGGTTCTTTAACGACTTAGCAGGGATCGAGACGATCATCGTCCTCCAACATTCAGCCAGGGCCATCCAGCTGGCCAAAGAGTGGACAGGAGGAGAGATTGAGCAAGAATTCGTTCAACATTTGTCTGAAGCCAAAAGCAATCTTCGTGAAATGGGGAAGGGCGATCAAGTTTACCAGCATTTAGTAAAACCGAAATGGGTCATCCCTGAAAAGGTGGTAAACCACTATGCCATCACTTCCTTATTGGATAGCGGGGATAGAGAGAAGAAAATCTTTTCCTATCGGGTGGAGAAGATTCATTATGAAAAGATGGAAAAGGAAGAGAATTTGTTGGTCATAGGTCAGGTGAGGGGCACCTCGGAAATCATTCCCGAATCAAAGGAATTTCTCTTTGGATTGATTTCATCTAAGAAAGAGGTTTTTCGGGCTTGGGTGTCGGAGAAGAAGGAGGGCCTCGATTTCAATGCCCTTAAGGAAAAAGGACAAGAGAGTTTTGGGAAAGGTGAAGAAAAGATGACTACGGTTCTTACTTCACTCCTGGGAAATCTTGTCCTCACCATGCGGGACACATTCAAGGAGGAGAGACGGGCGATCTTCCAGAAACTTATCCAGAAAGAATTTGATGAACACTGCCAGATTTATGCTGACCTTTTTGAAAGGACGAAGCAGGCGGTCGAGGCTTTGTCGAGAGAGGGGTTGGAGATTCCCTATGAGATTCGTGTGGCCGCCGAGGTGACACTCAGAGATCGTTTATTTCAAGAAATGAAGGAGCTGAGGAGAGATTTTAGAGGGACGATAGAAAGAAAAGAGATTGATCGGATCATAGAAGAGGCGAATGAGCATGGTTATCATCTGAGAAGGGAGAAATCTTTTCTGGTCTTGAATGAGATATTGATGGAGAGGATGAATACCCTTCAAAAAAGCAATGAGTCTGACCTTTCCCTCCAGTCAGAACGGATTGAGGAAATCATGACCCTCCTCGACTCAGCGAATAAGTGGGGCTTCGAACTATCCTTGGAAGAAGCTCAGAATTTGATGAAAGAGATACTCTATGAATGTGTCGGAGGTCTTGAGAAGTGTTGGTGGGAGAATGGAACTCCAAAACTGTTCTCTCCCAATCTGATCACCCTGGCAGAAAAGTTGGGCTTCAATGTAGAGAGATTTTCGAAAATAACTGGTCCCGGCATTTCAGCAAAACAAGCATAATAAACAGAAATGAACCGAGGCAATGGGTAAATCTAAGGCCCGCCCAATTTTTTCCTCGGGGAAACCTGAAAAAATAGAGCATGACAAATTCACCACTTGGTGGCTAAATATTAGCCATGATACGGCGATATTTACAGGACCCGATACTTGAATCCCTCAAAAACTTCCCTGCGGTCGTCTTGAGATCGACGAATCGGAAATGAAAAATGTGAACCGCTTGGCTGAAGATTTAAAGGAGAAGCTTCTCTTTTCCGTTATCCTTTATTCAGGGGTTGAAAGTGCCCCCTTAGGCCCTAAAACGGTTGCCATGCCCTTCCCTGTTTTCTTTGGAATTTGAAAAAAGACCCTTTTCAAGATCAGGCCCCTTCGTCTGTCAAAGGCTAAAGGCAGCCCCCGATTGCTGCCCAGATCGATGAGAAAATGAAATACCTAATGGATGTGCTGGAGGTCTTGAGAAGTGTTGGTGGGAGAATGGGACAGCCAGACCCTTCTCTCCCAATTTAATCATCAGCGGCACAAGTTCTTCGATTTCAAATTCATCCCGCTCTAGCCTTATCTCCAAAGAATATTTTCTATTAGGTTCAATCTTTTTAGAGCTTTTGTCAGGGTTAAAATGACTGGTTAAAATGATTGGTATTCGCAGATTGTTTCTTGTTTTAGGGAAAAGGAATGGGGTACGCTATCAAGTCAACTCTGTTGGGCTAAGGCAATCGTGATATAGTGTTGTACTCCTTCAACAGCAAGACTCAAAACTCTAACCACCCAAAAGAAAAAAATACGTCGGCAGTTAATGCCGCCGCTACATCAGTCACGGGACATACTGATACCTTGAACGAAACGGAGGGTCGGCGGGAATCTTTTTGATCGGATGATCTACATTGGCCGCTGCATGCTCCAGGGATTTGAATACTAACTCCACCTCTTCTGGTGCACCGATGGCTGAGGAAATTTCTTCTGCTGTAAAAGACTTTCCCTTTTCTTTTTTAAGAAAGGCAAGGGCTTTGGTCTGGAGCTCAATGACCAACCCTGCTGCCTTTTTCCCCGCTTCCACGCCGGGCTGATGATAAGCATTGATATTGACTAACGATGCATAGAAGCCTACGGCTCGCTCGTAAAGGGCGATCAAGGTGCCGATGGAACGAGCATCGATCTTTTCAATCGTCAGGGTGATGGATTCCCGATCCTTTTCGCTGAGGGCCCTCCGGGTTCCCTGGAGAAAAGCATTGAGATAGTCGCCGCTGGTGGCCTTCCCATCCAACAATAAAGAACGACCTTCACGGTCCTTCAGCACTTCAATAAAGGTGACAAAGAAGTTGTTCACCCCTTCGCGAAGCTGCTGGACATAAGCGTGCTGGTCGGTAGAGCCTTTATTGCCGTAAACCGAGATCCCCTGATTGACGATCTGACCGTTGAGATCTTTTTCCTTGCCAAGGGATTCCATGATGAGCTGCTGAAGATATTTTGGAAAGAGCTGGAGCCTATCCTTATAAGGGAGGATGACCATATCCTTTTTTCCACAACCTCCGGTGGCGTGATACCAGGCGAGGGCCAAGAGAGCCGAAGGATTGGCTCGGGAATCCTTTTTTCGGGTTACTTCATCGCAGACACTGGCACCTTCCAAGAGTGCGTCAATGTCAATACCCTGGAGTGAAGCGGGAAGAAGCCCTACCGCAGAAGTTTCTGAAGTCCTTCCGCCCACCCAATCCCACATTGGGAACCGCGCGATCCATCCTTCTTTTTTTGCCAGCCGGTCAAGGTCACTCTTTGCCCCGGTAATCGCCACGGCGTGTTTCTCAAAACGAAGTCCTTTTGCTTGATAGGCAGCCTTTGCCTCAAGCATTCCATTTCGAGTTTCTATCGTGCCGCCACTCTTTGAGATGACTATGGTCAGGGCCTCTGATAGGGCACCTTTCATTTCTTTTAAAACCCGGTCGAATCCATCCGGGTCGGTATTATCAAAGAAATAGGGTCTGATAGGGTCTTTGGAGGTTTTGAGTGCATTGGATACAAACTGAGGGCCCAGAGCTGATCCACCGATTCCAACGATCAGCATGCGGGAAAAGCGTTTCCCCTTTTGGGATTTTATCTTTCCAGCATGAACCTTTTTAGCAAAGTCCTTGATGGCCTGGAGGGTTTTCTGAATGTCGCGGGTAATTTCTCTTTGGGGGGCTAATTCCGGAGCACGGAGCCAGTAATGGCCGACCATCCGGTTCTCATCAGGGTTTGCAATCGCCCCGGATTCAATGGCCTCCATATCCTGAAAGGCTTTTTCTATTCGAGGCTCCATCCGATCGAAATACATATTCGGAAACATCATGCGGCTGATGTCCACCATCAGTCCGATCGTAGGATTGAAATTCAGATACTCCTTATATCGTTCCCATTGTTCAATGCGTATCATCACTCACTCCTCAACAGGCTTCTGAAAAATGCCCATCTGCTGCGTTATCCGGCCACCTCACCATCTCGGCGGCCACACCGGTAGGGAACGGTTTAAAACCGTTCCCTACAAATGATTTCGGCTGCCTGCGCGTAGTCCCCCCTTTCGGGACGAAGGCAGGGGTGCCCCTTCAAGCCGGATTTCCCAAAGCTCAACTTGCATGTAGGTCTTTTTGAGCAGCCTGGGTAATGTCACTTTTTCACCGACCTTTTAAACCCTCAGAATTCAGAATCTTCGTCGGCAATAAATGCCGACGCTACATCTTATCTCCCATATCTCCTGATTCTAGTGTTGCGCGTCCAACGCTTCTTTACTTTTGGTTGGCATGTCATGCCGCACTTGATGCGGCATCCAGGCTCTGTTTTTCTGGATTCCTGCTTCCGCAGGAATGACAATCATAGTAAAGGGATTTATGGCGCAGTACACTAGTGGTGTACCCCATAAATGGAACTATGTTTGAAAATGATTATTTCCAGGAAAATAGGCAATCCAAGTGCTCTTTGAAATATAGCGTTATTTCTGTGGTGCACCACTAGAAAGGTACTCCTAGGCCTTTAAGAGACTCGCGGCGCGGGAGGCCGCACCCAGAAGAGCTGTTTTTTGATTCATAATCACCTTAACAGGGATATGAGCCACAATATGGGATAGCCTTCCCTTGTCCTTAAAGGCCTTCACGAAAGTTCCGTCTTTCAGCTTCCAGGTGATCTTAGGAGCGATTCCGCCTCCGATATAGACTCCCCCGATTGCCATGACCTGGAGGGCGAGATTTCCAGCGGCCGCCCCGTAGATGGAGGTAAAGAGATCCAGGGCCTCGCTGCACAACTTATTCTTCTGGAGACGAGCCATCTCGGAAATCACTTCAGCCGGGTCTTCCTCTTTCATTTTCTCGGAGAGCCAGGGTGGTTCATGGCCAAACTTTTTCGAATCCTTCAGGAATTGATAAACATGGAAGAGGCCATCTCCTGAGAGGACACGTTCGTAACTGACATGGTCGAAGCGGTCGGAAAGGTAATGAAACAGGCCCAGCTCCAAATGGTTTCTGGGCCCAAATTCAATATGTCCCCCTTCCGAAGGAGAAGGCACATGTTGTTTCCCGTCCCAGAAAAGAATGGCCTCCCCGAGGCCCGTTCCGGCAGAGATCAGGGCTTGATTTCCCTTTTTTACCTTGCCCACATTCAAAGTTTCAAAGTCCCTCCTGTTCAAAACGGAAATGCCATAGGCATTGGCAACGAGATCATTGATTACCTCCATCTTTTTAAAAGGAAGTACTTTTCGAAGTGATTGAATATCTATCCACCATGGAAGGTTCGTGGCAATGACCACTTCTTGGGTTACGGGTCCAGCCACGCCAAAGCAGGCTGCAGCGATTCCCTTCTTTCCCCTCAGGAAATCTTTGAGGATATTCTCCAGTCCCTTGTAATTCTTGCTTAAAAAGGTTTTCTCGAATAGAAGGCGAAGGCGCCCCCTGTTCACTTCAAAAACCCCAAGGCGAGTGTTTGTTCCACCCACATCTCCGGCCAGGATCAATTCAGATTTACTCTTTTTCATTTTTACTCCTACCATCGTATCCCTCAAAGATCGAAAGATAGTAACATTATTTTCTGAGCCACTCGATATCTTAATAGGGAATCATGAGAATTGGTCTTCGGGTTAGGGTCATGTGAAAGATTAAGAGCACAAAAAAACATAACCTATCGACAAAACGGGGCTCCTAACCTTTACTTTTGAACCTTCCATTAGTTTATACACACACGGGAATCCCGTGTCAATATGACTGTGGATCGGTTTTCCGGACGACCGAGAGAGGGATGAGAACAAGCTACCTCATAGAATTTGACCGACCAATAGGGTGAATCCTTTAGTTCATGGTTGGAAAGACAGTATTTTTGAGAGGGAATGAGGAAAGATATTGAAAATCAAATAATAAGATGTATAGAGTAGTCTTAGGATGGTTTTAAATTAACCCCAGAAGTTGCATCGAAAAGGCTATTGAGTGTGCTTTCCAACCTTTACCAAGCGGCTCTTTACTATGTTTTATGGGTAACCTGCGATATTGCCTAAGGTGGCCTGCGTAACGTGATTGGGAACGAGGTAGCAAAACGCTAAAAGGTTCCACTGTAAAGCTTTCCGAGCACACCCAACAGTCTTTTGGGATTTTCTTATGCAATTAGTGGATTAACTAAAGGAGGTGCGGAAATGGAGATTAAGATGATTGGAGTGGTTGGAGCAGGGCAGATGGGCAGCGGCATTGCAGAGGTCGCCCTCACTTCCGGGTTCAATGTCGTGATGAGAGATGTGGCCACGGACGCCGTCGAGAAGGGAAGATCGAGGATTGTCAGAGATTTTGAGAGACGCATCCAAAAAGAGAAAATGACGGCCCCTGATAAGGAGGCAGTCCTCCAGAGGCTCTCCACCACGTTGAAGCTGGAAGATTTTGGAAATTGTGATTTCGTCATTGAAGCGGCCGTGGAGAATATCCCTTTGAAGGGGGATATTTTCAGGATGCTCGACGAGGTGACACGGAAAGAAGCCATTCTTGCAAGCAATACTTCTTCGATCTCCATCACCCGGATTGCCTCGGTCACCAAGAGACCCGATCGCGTGATCGGAATGCATTTTTTTAATCCAGCGCCTGTGATGAAATTGATCGAAATCGTCCGGGGACTGGTCACGTCGGATGAAACCTTTCATATCGTCCGTGAACTGAGTCTGAAATTGGGCAAAACTGCTTTTGAGGCAAATGATTTTCCCGGTTTTGTATCGAGTCGGCTGATTTTCAGTTACATGAATGAAGCGGTCTACACCCTTTACGAAGGCCTGGGAAAGGCAGAAGATATTGACGCCATCATGAAGATGGGGGCCAATCATCCGATGGGCCCTTTAGAGCTTGCTGATTTAGTAGGGTTAGATACCGTTCTGTCCGTCATGCGTGTTCTCCAGGAGGCGTTTGGAGATAAATATCGGCCCTGCCCACTTCTCACCAAGTATGTGGAAGCCGGATACCTGGGAGTGAAGACGGGCAGAGGATTCTATTCATACGGAGGGAAGAAATGATCGGCTTTGATTTAACGCCGGAACAGAGAACTCTTCAAGAGCGGGCAAGGCGATTCTCTAAAGAGGTGATCCTGCCCGTGGTAGCTCAACACGATCGGGATGGAACCTTTCCCCTTGATGTGATGGAAAAGGCCCATCAGGAGGGTTTCTTTACCCCCCTGGTTCCAAAGAAATATGGGGGCGAGGGCTTAGGAGTACTGGATAACTGCATCATCTCGGAAGAGCTGGCAGCAGGCTGCATGGGGATCTATGTCTCTATCTTCGTGAGCACGTTAGCGCTTTACCCCATTATTCGATTCGGGACAGAGGAGCAGAAAGAGCGATTTCTCAGACCCTTCTGTTCAAAGTTTAGCATCGCTTCTTACTGTTTGAGTGAAGTAACAGTGGGATCAGACCCTGCCTCCATGAGGACGACGGCCGTTCTCGACGGAGATCACTACCTCCTCAACGGAACCAAGATGTGGATCACCAACGGAGGATATGCTGATTTTTACCTGGTGTTTGCGACCACTGATCCCGCAAAAAGACATAAAGGAATCATCAGCCTCATTGTTCCATCAAACCTGGAAGAAGTCAGTCATGGGGAGCCGATTGATAAGATGGGTCAGAGGGCTTCCAATACCACTTCTGTGGTCTTCAAAAATGTAAGGGTTCCTAAAGAAAATCTCCTGGGAGGAGAAGAGGAGGGTTTTAAAAAGGCGATGGCCGCTCTCGACATCACCCGACCGATGATCGCTGTGGGATCCGTGGGGATTGCACGAACGGCTTTGGAATCGGCCACCCAATATGCCAAAAAAAGGATTCAATTTGGAGTTCCCATTGCTCAGCACCAGGCTGTGCAATTTATGTTAGCGGATATGGCCAAGGATATTGAGGCCGCGAGGCTTCTGGTTTGGAAAGCTGCTTGGCTGGCCGATCAGGGGGTTCGGAATTCGAAAGAGGCAGCCATGGCAAAGGCCTTTGCTGCGGATATGGCCATGCGAGTGACAACGGATGCTGTTCAAATCTATGGGGGGATGGGATACACCAAATGGCATCCGGTAGAGAAGTTAATGAGAGACGCTAAGGTCATCCAGATCTATGAAGGGACAGCCCAGATCATGAGGCTCGTCATTGCCCGGCAATTACTTCAGGAGACAGAGAGGGCTCTTTTTTAGGAAAAGAAGAAAATAGGATTCTATTTAAGCCTTATCTTCTATTTGAGAAGGATTCGCCCAGGTTGGGTTGTCACGAAGTCCTGAGATCTCCAAAAATTTGTCTCAGAGATTCCCTTCTCGGTGATGTAGAAAAACTGAGGGTGGGTAAATAAAAGTTTTTTCTTGACAAATTTTTGGCTGTTGTTTAATGGATTAAGGGAGGAGTTAGAGAGATATGGATTCCCTGGAGAATGTGAAAATCCGGGCTCTAAAGACGGAAGATCTGGGTGCCATAGTCAAGATTGACGAAGGGGTTCTGGGAGAGAGCCGGAAGAACTATTGGGAAAGAAGGCTAAAATTGATGAACAATAAATCTTCCCAAATCTCCTTGGTCGCTGAAGTGGAGGGAGAAGTTGTTGGATTTATTCTCGGCGATGTCAGCGGCTGGGAATTTGGAGTACCAGAAACCGTTGGCTGGATGGATACGATCGGCGTTGCCCCGGCTTACCAGAAGAGGGGGGTCGCCACGGCCCTGGCCCATGAATTGATCAAGAACTTGAAGGCGATTGGAGTCAGAACCATTTACACTCTGGTCAGCTGGAACGAATGGGACCTCCTCCAATTTTTTCATGCCATGGGATTCACGAGAGGGGATATGATCAATTTAGAGTTGAAGATTTAATCTCACCCACCTTCAATTTCAATGGATTCTCAGGGTGAATTCGATCTGCTTCGTTGAGATGATGCCAGGTTTTGATTTCTGAAAAGGTCAGATTAAACTTCTTGGCAATGCTCCAAAGAGTGTCTCCCTCTTTCACTGCGTAAATCATTTTTTTCCCCCCTTTTTTTCACGAGATCCATCCGGCGGGTCAGAGATTTTAGTCATCTCGATTTTCAGCTTATCTCCCGGCATCAGTTTCTTTTCCGGGTGGAGATTATTCCAGCGGCTGAGGGCACCGAGGTTCACTCCCGTCTCGTTTGCAATGCTCCATAAAGTATCCCCTTTTTTAATCGTATAGGTCATCGTTCCAACCGGCTTTGAACCATGATCCGTTCCCCCGGATTTTTTCTTGGCCGTCCGATCCGGTTTCATACCTTGATCTTTCGGCAGGGGGATAATGAGGTTCATCCCTATGGTGAGGCGGCTTCTTTTATTCAATCGGTTCATCTCGAGGATCGGTTCGAGGTCGACTCGATAAAGTCTGGCAATGTTTGAAAACGTATCCCCCTTTTTGACGAGATGGGTTTTGAATTGAAACCTTTCACCGGAATAAAGGTTTCCAAAATTTTTTGAAAAAAGCTCCTTCTTTCCAAAAGGAATGTTAATCTCATAATCAGGGAAGTTTGGAGGAGTGCACCATCGCGATAGCTCAGGATTGAGCTCCTTGATCTCATCCAAAGTGACTTCGCAGGCCTGGGCGATGAGACGAAGGTCTGTGACCTCGGGCACCTTCACCTTTTCATAACGGAGGGGTTCTTGGTATTCGATGCCGAAAAATCCGTATTTCTCGGGGTCTTTCGCGATGAGGGCAGCGGCAATCATCTGGGGGACATAGTCTTTCGTCTCCCGTTTCAGGTATCGATATTTGGTTAATTCCCAAAAGTCCTCTGTCCGGTAGCGTTTCATCGCGGTGACAATCTTTCTTTCACCGGCGTTGTAACCGGCGGCAGCCAGATACCAGCATTCAAACATATCATAAAGGTCTTTGAGATATTTGGCCGCTGCGATGGTCGATTTCTCAGGGTCTCTCCTCTCATCAATCCACCAATTGGACATTAACCCGTACCTTTTCCCAGTGAGGTAGATGAATTGCCAAGGACCTGAGGCCTTGGCCCTGGAATAGGCATAAGGATTAAAGCCACTCTCGATCAGAGCCAAATAGACAAGGTCTTCTGGAAGGCCGCCCTCTTTCAGAAGGTTTCTCATGAAGGGGATGTATCTTTCTGATCGTGCCAGCCAGTTAGAGAAGGGCTTCTTGGCCGTGGTCTGAAAGTATTGGATGAACTGTTCCACTTTCGTATTGATCACAATAGGGATATCGAACTCCTGCTTTGGCTTCAGCCGATCCTTTGGGAGAACCTCAAAGCTGAAATCGTCATTGGCTTCATCACTCATCGGAAAATCTAAACTCGACGCCAATTGGTTTCCTGCCGGGAATGGAGAATGGAATAGTGAAGGTTTTTCCGGAAAAGGAGGCAATTCCTGGGAAGGGGAGTTTTGCGATTCTGTTTGGGCAAGGGGGAATGCCTCTTCTTTTGTGGAGGGTGGATGTGAAGGGGTTTTCTCAGAAAGAGAGCCTGGGTGGGATAGGCATGGAGAAGTTAGGAACAAGATCATGCCCACCGCTAAAGTCTGGTAAGTCATTAACCCTTCCTTCCGAGTTGGCAACAAGATCGGGGAAATTGAAAGAGAAAAAATTTATAAATTAATGACATAGATCGCTCTCGATTGTCAAGTTAAAAACGTTGAGAGTTCCGAGACACCAGTACGCTCTCCTTTTCCCGGGCTGTTTCAGAAATCTCACTTCAAGGATCCATTCCGATCTTGACCGGCAAGGTCTTATCCGCAGACCACTCCACCCAGGATCCCCGGTAGAGATGGACATTGGGAAACCCGATACCATATTTCAGGGTGAAATAGAGATGGCTCGCCTCCCTTCCTGCTCTGCAATAGACGATAATCTCCTTGTCCTTTGTCGCTCCGGATTCTGAAAGGAGTTTTTCCAAATCCTCTTTTTTTTTCCAAACCCTTACTTCTTCCCCTTCTAAAGTTGTTTCCCAAAATACATTCTTAGCTCCGGGGATATGGCCTTTCCGGATCTCTTCTCCTTCTTCGCCGCTGTATTGTTTGGGGGGACGGGCGTCCAGGATCACTACATTTTTCGCTGTGAGTCGATGGAGCAACCATTTTTTCTCAGCTAACGTCTCTCGAATCACCTTCCCAAAAAATTTGTTAGGGGAAAGAGAGGGATACTCTTGAGTGGTGGGAAGCTTCTCTGAGGTCCACTTCTCCCAGCCTCCATTCAGGATCCCCACTTTTTGGTGGCCGAGATAGTCCAGGGTCCAGGCGAGGAACGTTGCATTGGGATTTGATTTTTCAGAGTAAAGGACCACCCACATGGGATTAGAAAGGCTTAAGTTCCCTCCTAACAATCTTTCCAAAGAGATTCGGTTGGGTGCCTGGTCGGGTATGCCTTTGTCTGGAATCTGGAGATTTTCAAAATGGAGATAGACGGCGTTTGGAATGTGGCCCTTGAGATAATCGAGGAGTGACGTTCTCATGTCAACGATACGAATCGAAGGATGACCGGTCAGGTTTAACAATTCTCGTGTTTCAATCAGCCTGGGATGGTTAAAGTTTATTAAGGGAGCATTTTTGGCAGGGAGGAAGTCCGGAAGAAAAAAAACCATTGAGATCAGAATTCCTGCTGTCAGGATGTGTGATCTTCGTTTCTCCATACGGACCTCCCGTTACCTTCTAACCTGGGATATCCCCTCTCTTCTTCTCCAACGCTTTTCGGTAGAGTTGAAGGTAAGCCTCGGCCGACCTCTTCCAAGAGAAATCCGCTGTCATGGCGTTCTGGATGAGTTGTTTCCAATGCCCGGGCTGAGAATAGAAACTGATCGCCCCCTTGATAGTGTTGAGAAATTCCTTGGCATCATAGCGGGTAAATTTAAAGCCGTTTCCTTTTTTTGTGGCAGGGTCGTAATGGAGGATGGTATCGTCGAGCCCTCCCGTGGCGCGCACCACGGGGATCGTCCCGTATTTCAGGCTATAAATTTGATTGAGACCACACGGCTCATATTTCGATGGCATGAGGAAGAAATCTGCTC
>Ga0154839_1097_pt1 | contig 12891 bp, 10 predicted proteins | sample Rifle2008BG16ft_FD_116143 | JGI IMG/M metagenome (GOLD analysis project Ga0154839, IMG submission 116143) | Deltaproteobacteria bacterium RBG_16_47_11
TCACTGGAAGCTGAAACAGCTCCTGAACAGCCAATTTAAACGAGGCGAGAACTTCGACCCCCCTCCATTCGAATTCTACGCCTCCCCGCCTGAATGAGGCCACTTGCCTATTCTAAACAAGATAAGAGTTTTGGCCTTGTTCGAAAGCGGAGAGGTCAACCCCTCTGCTCTCCTCGTTCCCTAAATCTTCCCTTCCATCACCGTAGCTAGGTGTCGCACCATCTGTCGATACACATCGAGAAACAATTCGGGAGAGAGGAAGTAGTCGGGGTTTTCTTCATAGAAGGAAGAAGTAAGTTTCTGGGCCGCAGCATCAATATCTCGAGTGGAGCGGTAAACCTCCTCCATCCGGGCACGGTTTGTCTTCGCCATCTCGATCGACTTCGAGATGAAATCCCTGGCCTCCGCTCCCGTGACATACCCGTAGTGGTCAGCGCAGTAGTAATCCACTTCAAGATCTTTTAGCCTCTCGAGACTTTGCTGATACTTGGTGTAGTTAGAGTTTCCTGAGCTGATGATCGTCTGGTCGAACGGAATGCCGCCTCCGTCTGTGGGAAATAGAGCCTTTAACTCGGGGACATAAGCCGCAATACAGCATGAGGAATGGCCCGGGATCTCCAGGAGGGAGACCTCCAAACCTCCTAAGTCAATTCGGTCTCCATCACGGATGGTTTTGCCAGAGACATCTTTTCTCCATTCCAAGTCGTAGGCAGAATAGACATCCCCTTTCTCCATCCTCCGTGCCACATTTCTCCCGAATTCATTGATCGTCAGGATGGCCTTGTCCATCTGCAGGACTTCCCAACCTCTCTGCGAGGCATAGACTTCGATCTTTGGATGACGGCGTTTGAAGAAAGGGACAATGCCCACGTGATCAAAGTGGGAGTGTAGGATGAGGAGGTTTTTGATTCGGTTCTCATCCATGCCAAATTCCTTGAATTGCTGGAGTATGTCTGAAACGATGTAGCTCATGCCTCCGCTGACAATCATGGAGCTATCGTCTCCTTCGAGAAGATAGACCCCGGATTCCTCCCGACCCAAACACCAAATTCCCTCACGTACTTTTCCCGGTTTTCGAATTCTCATCCCAACCCTTCCTCAAGATTTATTCTCTACCCTTCTCTCGCATGACCGATGACCTGTTTGAGGTCTTAAGAATAGGGCTTTGGCTAAAAGGAGGATAGAGGAAGCAGAGCAGATCCAGGCGAAAATATCTCCACAGAGGGTATAGAAAGTTTTGTGACTCGATAGTCGGATCGTTCCGCTCATCGCCTCTTTTGTAAAGATTCGTCCTTCTTTTAAAATCTTTCCTCTTGGATCGATGAACCCGGTGATCCCGGTATTGGCCGCCCTGGCAACGAAGACTCGATTTTCAACGGCCCTGAATGCAGCCATGGAAAAATGCTGATGAGGGGCAGAGGTTCTCCCAAACCAGGCGTCGTTCGTGATGGTGACCAGAAAGTTTGCCCCCCTTTTGACGAACCTCCGGCAGAGATCCGGAAAGATGATTTCAAAGCAGATGAGAACGCCAAATTTGCTTTGGGGCAGCGCGAAATTGAAGATTTCTTTTCCGGATTTAAAGTCTCCAATGCCTTCCCCCAAAGATCCGATGAAGAAAAGTAGATCTTGCATGGGGACATACTCACCGAAAGGGACCAGGTGGATTTTGTCATATTTTCCTGCCGGTTCTCCTGAAGGAGAGACCAGGTAAGCACTGTTGTAATGGTTCACTTTCCCTTTCCGGATCTTATAAGAAGGGGTTCCGAAGAGGAGAAAGGCATTTGTCTTCTTCGGGATATCCAGGATCAGGGGCTGGTATTCCTTGGCGTCCTGAAAAAAGAAAGGGGTGGCTGTTTCAGGCCAGATAATAAGATCTGGTTTTTCCTCCGCCACCTTGAAAGAAAGCTTTTCATAAATCTTTAAGGTCTCTTTCTGGAACGATTCATCCCATTTGATGGATTGATCGATGTTTCCTTGGACCAATCCAATCTTCAACGGGGGATTTTGGATCATTTGTCTGCCTACAGCCCCCATCTTTAAATATCCATAGGTCAGAAAACCCAGAAGAATGATGACCGTGATGATCACTTCTTTGAAGGGGAAAGTTTTTTTTGACCATTGATGGAGCACCCCAAAGAGTGTGGCATTAACCAAAAGGATGACGAAGGAGGGGCCATAAGGCCCTGTGATATCTGCCATTTGGATAAAAGGAAGATTGAGATATTGAGAATAACCCAAGTTCGCCCAGGGGAACCCCGTCAGGAGAAAAGAGCGGAGATATTCTAAGGCCACCCAGAGGACAGGGGTGAAAGGAATTGTTTCAAGTCCTGAGCGAATCTGGATGAATCGGGTCAAGAATGCAAAGGCACCGATGAAGAGGCTCAGGTAGACTACCAAAAGCAGTAGGATTAAGCCGCTCAGGATCAGGGGGACGTTCCCATACGTGTGGACCGCCACAATGATCCAGTAAAGGATTCCGAGAAAGGAGATGAGGCCGGTTAAGAACCCGAGTATAAAACTATGATATAATTCTTTCCCCTCTATTGAATAGAGGAGAGGAACCAAGGCAAACCAGGCTAAGACCTCAATATCAAAACTAGGGAAAGAGAGGATGAGGAGAATTCCTGAAAAGAGACTCAGTAGAATATCCCTTTTTTTCATGATTTTCATCTTAAGCAATAAGAAGGCAATTTTCAAGCAGGATTTGAATTCCTGAAGGGATTTGTTAGAATGAAACCCGATGAGGATTTTATTGGTCGAAGACGACAAAGGCATCGTTCGATTCGTCAGGAAAGGGCTGTTAGAAAATTCATTCTCTGTGGACGTGGCCGTCAATGGAGAAGAGGGGTTCAACTCCGTCCTTCGTATGAAATACGACTTGGTCGTCCTCGATATCCTGCTTCCCAAAATCGACGGGCGGGAAGTTCTCAAGAGGATCAGATCTATGAATATTCAAACGCCCGTGATCTTTTTGACTGCTAAGGATTCGGAGGGTGACATTGTTCATGGTTTAAATTTGGGGGCAGATGACTACCTCACCAAACCTTTCTCTTTTAATGAATTACTCGCCAGGATCCAGGCGATCCTGAGAAGGGGCAAGGCAGTCCCCCCACCTTCGCGAATGCAAATGGCCAACCTCATTTTAGAACCGGAGGGACATCGGGTTTTTCGGGAAAGAACAAAGGTCGAACTCACGCCGAAAGAATATGCCCTTCTTGAGTTCTTCATGAGACACCCCGGGGAGATCATCACCCGGACCATGATCTCTGAAAAGATTTTCGACTATCACTTCGACACGTCTACCAACCTCGTGGATGTTCATGTTTCTCACCTTCGAAACAAAATTGATAAGGATTTTGAACCGAAGCTTCTCCATTCGGTGAAAGGGGTCGGCTATGTCCTGGAGGATCGGGGGTAAGTTTTACCGAAGAACCGATGTGAAGATGACCCTCTGGTACATTTTCACCTTCTTGGTCTCTGCCCTCATCATTTGCGTATTTCTCTATTTACGTTTGAAACATCAACTCCTCAAAGAGATCGACCAATTTCTTCTTGACGAAACCAAGGAATTGTCAGAAGTATTATTGCCCACTCCGAAGGAGGTAGAAGTCATTAGAAATTTTGAAAGCGTAGTTTTGGCGAGGACTTATTACCCAATCTTTTTCAGGGTTCTGTATGGAAATGGCGTACCTTTTTATATTTCAAAAAGCTTCCAAGAGGTGGGATATATATCTAAAAACAACATCTTGACCAATGCAAGTAAAGGTAAAGAGACCCGAGAGAAAATCTATTCCCCCGGGAGGAGAAGACCCTATCGCGTCATCAGCACCCCCTTATACGTGGATGGGAGGCTGACTTACATCCTCCAGGTGGGAACGCATCTGCGTTTTGTGAGAAAGAGCCTTAACAATTTTAAAAGTAATATATTGATTGCATTTCCCATTATTTTAATATTGGGGTCATTGGGAGGTTGGATTTTGGCCAGAAGGTCCCTATCCCCCATTGGTTATATCTCCTCAAAGACGCGAAGCATTACCTCAGAAAACTTGAGTGAGAGGCTGCATCCGAGAGGAACAGAGGATGAGATGGACGATCTCATTCGCACAATCAATGACATGATATCCCGTCTGGAGGGGTCCTTTAAACGAATGGCTGAGTTTACTGCAGATGCCTCTCATGAATTGAAGACACCCCTTTGCGCCATGAGGGGAGAAGCAGAGGTTTTACTTTTAAGAGAGAGAAAAACCGAAGAGTATCAGGAAGGCTTGGCCCATTTCATAGAACAATTTGACCACCTAAATCAGATGATCAATGACCTGATCCTCCTCTCCAAGTTCGACACCACACAGGTAGAGTTGAAGAGAACTCCCCTTCGTTTGGACCTTCTGATTAAGGACCTATGCCATCTTTTCCGAGTCCTTGTTGAACAGAAAAATATTGCCTTGGAGATAGGTACCCTGGAAGAGGTCACGGTGGTAGGGGATAAGGTGCGGCTTTAGCAACTCTTTACTAACCTGATTGACAATGCGATCAAGTATACTCCGGAGGGGTCCGTTCATGTCACGGTTGAAAAGGATGAAAGTGCTGGCCTGGTTAAAATAAAAGACACTGGAATTGGCATTCCCAAAGAGGAGCAAGAAAAGATCTTCAAACGGTTCTACCGGATGGATAAATCCCGATCGAGGGAAACCGGTGGAGTAGGGTTGGGGCTGAGTATCGCTGAATGGATTGTGCACGCCCACCACGGAAGAATCGAAGTCGATAGCGAATTAAATAAAGGTTCCACCTTCACGGTCTATCTGCCTGTTTAAAAAGCCTAAATTTCCATCCCTCAGGATTAAGAAATCTTCATCTAAATTTAATTCCTTTTTCATCTCTATCTTGTAACATTCCCCTCGGACCACCAAAGGGAGACTGCGCCTTCGTTTCTCAAAGAGCACTTCATTCCAACGGGGTGGCAGATTTGATTGAGATCAGAATGAAAAATTGGACCTGGGGCAAAATCTTTTTGCTCTTCATCATACCCCTGTTTTTTTATATCTTCCTATTACCTGTGATGCCCTTAGTAGAGCCTGATGAGGCCCGTTATAGTGATATCTCTAGCCTCATGAACCGTACGGGGGATTACATCACCCCCCATTTGAATCATGTGGTTTACCTTGAAAAACCTCCTCTATGCTACTGGGCGACGGCACTCTTATTTAAAATATTTGGAGAGAATGAATTCTCCTCAAGATTATTTGCCGCTCTCTGTACCTGGGGATCCATCTTCCTCGTTTACCGTATGGGGACTTTTTTCCATAATGAAAAGACTGGGCTCTATTCGGCTGGGGTGTTGAGCACGTTTCTATATTATTCTATCCTTGGGAAAATAAATATATTGGATATGCCTCTCACTTTCTTCGTGTGTCTTTCCACCTGGGGAGGATATCGATACTTTGCTGGAGACTGCCAGAGGAAAGGCTGGGTTTATCTCCTCTACGTGAGCAGCGCCCTGGCCTTTCTGACGAAAGGATTGATCGGGATCGTCTTCCCTTTTGCCATCGTAATCCTGTGGCTTTTCATTTCGAGGAGATGGCGGGATGGCTCAAAAATCTTTTCGCCGGTTGGAATAGTCCTCTTTCTTCTCATCTCATCTCCATGGGTCATTTTGGTTCAAAAAGCCAATAAAGACTTCTTGTGGTTTTTTTTCATTCAGGAGCATTTTCTGAGATACACCACGAAGCTACATCATCGAAGCCACACCATTTTGCTTTATGTCCCTGTCGTCATATTGGGAACCTTGCCCTGGTCCGCTTTTTTATGGAAAGCATTAAAGGAAGGTACAAATAAAAGGCCCCCTTTCTTCGAAGCCACAGAAAAACACTTCCTCCTGATATGGATCTTCTTCATCTTTATTTTCTTCTCCGTTTCTTCGTCCAAACTGGTCCCTTACATAGCCCCCGTTTTTTTACCCATTGCTGTTATTTTGGGTCATCTTTTCCGGTTATATGAAGACCGAAGTGTCATCTTGAAAAAAGCGGTAGGTGGGAGAATCCTTTATCAGCTGCCGATCATTTTGCAGTCACTGTTGTCCATCACGCTGCTTCTTTTGCCACCCTTCTTAAAAAACATGAAATTTGGAGAAGCTGTGGTCATTATGCCTTCTGGAAAGTGGTGGGGGTTGATTATTTTACCAATTTTATTTCAGACGATGATCATTTTTTTGCCTGATTTAGTGAAACGCGTGTATCAGAGAGGCTGGTTTTTGACTGTGTACCTTCTTTCGGCCTTTTTCTTGGGTTCCTTCGTGTTTCCCGTTGCTGATTTTTTAACTCCTTATAAATCTGGCTACCCTATTGCGCAGGCCATCAATGCATTACTTCCTCCTAATCGGGAGTTGTTCCAATTTAGGGTTTCTCTTTATGGCATTGACTACTATAATAAGATTAGAACACCTCTTGTCGATTATTCGGGAGAACTGGAATTTGGTATCAAACAACTTCCCTTTGATGAGAAATCCCGTTATTTTTTATCTCCCGAGGCGTTCTTTAGTCTTTGTAAACAAAAAGGCGACATTTACTGTGTAACGCGGTACAAAAAGAATGTGGAGGCATTGAAAGGAAAGGATTCTACGCTGGAAATCCTCTGGGATAATGGAGAATTCTATCTTCTGAGATTGCGAGGGTAATCCCCATCAAGATTTGGGCCGTGTCGTACGGAAATCAGGAAAAAGTTTCTGCCCATGAGTTATAATTGGGTAAAGCATGGGGAGGTAATGATGTCTATCATGATATCCAAGATTTTTTACGAAAAAGAGCATCTAAGGCTTGGGCAATTATTCCAACAGCCTTGGGTTCAAGTCATCGTCCTTCTGGTTTTCTGCTCACTCCTTTTTATCCTTGGAGTGGGATGCTGGGACCTCTGGAATCCGGATGAACCCCGTTATGGCCAGGTCGCCAAGGAGATGGTTGAGAGAGGGGATTGGATTCTCATGCACGTTAATGGAAATACCTATGAGGATAAACCTCCCCTCTTTTTCTGGCTGATTGCTCTTTCATCCTTTCTCTGGCAGGGTTTTACATCATTTTCAGTGAGGTTTCCTTCCGCTTTCTTGAGTACCCTTACGGTGCTTCTCACTTTCTTTCTTGGGAAAAAGCTCTACGGCTCACGAACCGGATTTCTCTCGGCGGTAGTCCTGGCTACCAGCTTTGAATTCGCCTACCTATCAACACGGGCCAATATCGATGCCACCCTTACTTTCATTACGACGGCTTCAATCTTCCTGTTTTTGCAATGGCACCAACATAACAAAGCGGAAGGAAAGGAGGACAAGGATAAAAAAAGTCTTTGCATTTATGGGTTTTATATTGGCATGGGATTAGCCACTCTGGCAAAGGGACCGGTAGGTTTTATCCTTCCCCTACTGGTTAGTTTAGTCTATCTCTCGGTTCAAAAGGATTGGAAGGCGATGAAGAGGATGAGACTTTTGACAGGGATGCTCCTGTTGATTGTGATTGTCTTATGCTGGTATCTTCCTGCTGTACTGAAAGGAGGACAAGCCTTCCTCAACGAAACACTGCTTCATCAAACCATCGTTCGCTTTGCAAAAGGGACGAGCCATGTCCGGCCCATCTACTATTATCTCATCAATTTCCCTGTTGACTTTCTGCCCTGGTTTCTCTTTCTTCCAGGAGCCATCGTTTACGGTCTTTCGAAGAGAAGAGAGGGAATCTCAAAAGATTTTCTCTTCCTTCTGGTCTGGTTTGTTGTAATCTTCCTTTTCTTCAGTTTTTCAAAAGGGAAAAGGGCAATTTATCTTCTCCCGTTGTACCCCGCGGCATCGTTGTTGGTGGGTAGGTTCTGGGACGACTATCTCTCAGGGTCCGGTCGGTTTTCGGTTCGAAAGACCTGGATCACCCTTCCGGCCTACCTCTTTGTTGTCATCTTTTTTTTGATGGGAACATTCCTTTTGATGGCCCCTGCCATAGCAAATTTTTCGATAGAACCCTCTACCCCACAGCTTCTGAAGAGTATCGTTAAAGGAGCAGGATCAGGAGCAAAATACCTCTCCTATGTTCCGCGTTGGAGTGTCATTCCTTTTATCATCCTTCTCGTTGGGTCGGGCATTCTTCTGACTCTTTCCCAGGCCCTAAAATATAAATCCCTTGTCTTTATACTTCTTGCGGCCACAGCGGGAATGGGTTTCTTTTATACGACCCGGGTGATTTTTCCGCTGGTGAACCCCTACAAATCCGCTCGCTTCATTTCACAGGAGATCGTGCAGACGATGAAGGCGGGTGGAAAACTGGTCATATACGGAGACTCCGGATCTGCTAGAACCTCTCAATTTAATTTCTATTCAGAGATTGTTCCCATTTTGGAAATTGAAAACGAGAAAGAGATCATCGATCTCTTCCGTTCAAAAGAGAAAATATTCTGCCTCGTCGAATATGATGATTATGAGAGACTGATCAGGAAACATACCGATCTTTCTCTCACCCTGATCATACGGAGAGGCGTAGGGAACAGAGATATGGTATTTGTGTCTAACCGATGACAGGATAACCCTGACAAAGGCCATCTTAGTTGAAATGGGATATGGTTAGCGGTCTCAGAATTGACATGGACCTCAAAATCTCCCCTCACCTCTCTTTGCCAAAGAGGGGTACTGAAACATTATGGCAGATTAAACTGGACTCTCTCCGGATTCGCTCCTTATGAAGGAAACAGGAAGAATGAAAATTTAATCGTGAAAGGGGGCAAATAAGTTATGCTGATGCATAAAATATGGTTGCAGTCTTTTTTTGAAGATTCTGAGAAGAAGTCCTCCAGGGCATGGTTGGTCCTTCTTGTTTTCACTCTGGCCTTACTCATACTTTCCGTTTGGGGGCTTAACCTTTCAGGACGAGACTCACCGAGGGTGGCTGGAATTGCCCGTGAAATGGCGGTCACTTCGGACTATTTAATTCCACGGCTTAACGGAGAGAATTTTCTCGAATATCCTTCTTTGGGCTATTGGCCTATTGCCCTCACTCTTTCAATGAGTAAAAACCCACCGGACTTTCTTGCCTTTCTTCCCATCGTATTCCTGGGAACGGGAACGGTCCTCATCACGTATCTCATCGGGAAAAAACTGGCCGGAGAGCAAATCGGACTGATGGCGGGATTCATCCTTGCAACGATGCCTGCTTTTATCTCCTACCATCGGCATTTCAGGGTAGATCCGGTGCTTCTGTTCTTCATCACGCTCAGTCTCTATGGTTTTGTCGCCGGTTGCCAGGCCTCAGGGAAGAGGTTCCTCTTTATTGGACTCTTTTACCTGGGAATGGCTGGGGCTTTCCTTTCCAAGGGGATCATCGGGGCGGCTATCCCCCTTGGCACGGTGGTGGTATTCTTGATCATAAAAAAGGATCTTACAGCCATCAGAAAACTCCTTCTGAGACCAGAATTTCTTCTATTCCTTCTACCGGTCTTGCTCTGGGCTGTCGGCGTTTGGCGGTTCGAAGGACCTGACATTATTAAAGAGGTGATGCGGCAAAGTCTCTGGCGTTTTCTTTCTCCTTCGGCGGATCATGCAAAGCCCTTCTACTATTATTTCACTCGCGTCTTCCTGGCTCCTATGCCTTGGACTCTCCTGTTTCTTGTTTTATTGTGGTATCGATGGGGACCCACCCACTCGAGAAAGCCACTACTCCATGGCTCCCTTTTCGGATTTGCCCTCGCTTGGTCCTTGATCGTCTTTATCGGACTCTCGCTTTCCTCCGCCAAGCGGACCCTCTACCTCGGGCCGATCTATCCTCCCTTCGCACTCCTGGCAGCCCTCGGGTGGGACCGCCTTCGAGAGACATTCCCAAAAGTGAAAGGCCGAGAGCTTTACGGTCTTATCGTCATATTCTTGATATACGGAGGAATTTACCTCTTGGTCATTACTCCCTCAGAGAAGAAAGAGAGTCTTCGGCCTGTATTCAAGGCGGTTTCAAGCCAACAAACCAATGGCCCGATCTATTTAGTCAACCCTTCCGAAACCACCCGAGGAGCAGCAGTCTTCTACCTTGGAAAGAGGATACCCGTCCTGGAAAACCAGGATGTGTTATTGGGACAGTTTGACGACCGGCCAGGAACAATCTTGCTGATTGATTCCTATACCAGTGACAACCAGCTTTTTCCAACTCTTCAATCGAAAGGATACCGCCTCCTATTGCAAAAGAAGTATGGAAAGACGGCTGGGGTTTACGTTTACTCGAATGACTCCTGAGAAGACTGTGGCGATCGGTGAACAAACAGGCATGAAACCTTTGAATTGGACCAGTAAGAAAAATAATTCTATCGAATTGACTAAACTCTTTTATTTTTGATTAAAATCCCATCAAACCAAGCTTAATTTTCCTTAATCTCTTTAAAAGGATAAAAAAACGGACGGAAATCCCGGATTATTTTTCCCTTGCAATTCCATACCCACATATATTAAGAAATCTTATTCCAAATTTCCTGTCGGTTTAATTATTTTCTATGCTATATGGGTTGACCAATGAATTTAATACCCTTTAGAAGGCATAATGTTAGCATACCCATTGATGATTAATTCTTAAGTGAAGATTGGAGAGTAGCTTCGAGTCCATGGAAGTAAGGACAAGATATCTTTTTATCATTCTCGCCATTGGAACGCTTCTCTTCCTTTTCAATCTGGGAGGAAGGGATCTCTGGGAACCAGACGAGTCCCGATACGCCGTCATCGCTCGGGAAATGAGGGAGACGGGAAATTGGATTTTGCCCCGTCTCAACGGAGAGATTTATGCAGAAAAACCCCCTCTCTTTTTCTGGTTGGTCAATTTTTCCACTTTCTTTCTGGGAGAGAATTCCGAACTTGCGAATCGCCTTCCCTCTGCTCTGGCAGGGCTGATTACCCTTCTTGTCACTTTTCTTTTCGGAGAGAGACTCTTCCGCGCGAGAGTTGGTTTCCTCGCCGCTATGGTTCTGGCGACAAGTTTCTTATTTCTCCAATTATCGCGTTGGATGATGTTAGATTCTCTGGTGACCCTCTTTTTTCTTCTGACGCTTTATTATTTTTACTTGGGTGTCGAGAGAGAGGAGGGACGACGGAAATACTACCTTTGGGCTGGCCTTTTTATGGGATTGGGGGTTTTGACCAAAGGACCACTCGCTTTTCTCCCGGTCCCCATTTTTTTCGTCTTCACTTTTTTTCAAAAAAATTTAAGAAAATTTTGGTGCCGTGATCTGCTCTGGGGATTGTCCCTTTCTGTCATCATCGCATTGATCTGGTGGATACCCGCCTGTTGGATTGGAGGAAGGGACTATGTTCATTGGCTCCTCTTTAAGCAGATCGGTGGAACTTATGTGGAGGGAGGGAAACATTTTCATCCTGAGCCGTTCTATTTCTATTTTGTTCGTTTCCCGGCCGAATTTGTTCCATGGATCGTTTTTTTGCCCACCGCATTTATTTTTGGGTTAAGAAGAGAATTTGGCAAACGAAAAGAATTCCTTTTCCTCACCGTTTGGTTCTCTTTCCTCTTCCTCTTTTTTACCCTCTCCGCAGGGAAGAAGGATAACTACCTCTTACCCCTTTACCCGGCTGCCGCCATGATGGTCGGCAGTCTATGGGATCTTGGATTTCAGTCTGAGGAGGGGAGGAAGGGATTCCTATCTGGACTTCTCATTTTAACCTTCTTGTTTCTTGGGGGGATCGTTTTGTTGCTATCGGAGATTCCACAAAGATTGTATCCAGACATTGCCGCCTACCGCTCCTTGGGACTCTTCGTTCTCGCATATTTGTTGGTGGGGTCCTTTCTCTCTTTTCTGCTTTTTGTCAGGAAAAGGAAACAGGCTGCGTTCATAAGCCTCATGATCGTCTCCGTATTTTTCTATCTTCATTTATCCTATTCTATCCCGCCGAAATTCAACCCCCAGAGATCCGCCAAGGCATTTTCAGAAAGGATTCTGAAAAGAATGGAGATGGAGGATGAACTTAAGACTTGTTTCCTTCAATCGAATGGATTAATCTATTATACCCATAAGGTTTATATCGAGAGCATTCAAAGCAAGGAGCGGTTTCTTGAAATTCTCAACTCCCCCCAACGAGTCTACGTGGTGATTTATCCGGAAGTCCTTGAGATGCTTAAAAGGGAAATAGGAGTAGAGCTTTATCCCGTTGATCGGGCAAGGGTGGGACACTGGAAGTTTGTCTTAATCTCAAACCGTTAAGGAGAGGTGGCCTTTTTGGTGAAGTATAGATATCTCGACTGATTGAATTTAAATAAATGGAGGCGGTTGTTCAAGAGTATGAAATTGTTGCTGATCGGAGTGGGAAGATGGGGAATGAACCATCTGAAAACTCTTACGAAGTTGGTAGATGAGCTCTATGTGGTTGATTCAGACCCGAGCCAGCTGAAGGTCTGCCGGGATTTTTCAATCCCAGCTGACCATCTTTCAACCGACTATCACGATTTCCTCGATCGAGCAGACGGGGTGGATGTGGTGACCCCTGCAGATAGCCATCTGGCCATCTGTAAAGAGTGTTTTGATAAGAAGAAAGATGTCTTCGTAGAGAAACCGATTGCCCTGACGTCCCTGGAGGCCATTGAAATGATCGCCCGAGCGAATCAGAATGGGGTGATCTTTCAGGTGGGCCATATTTATCGGTATCATCCTGCCGTTTCAAAGATAAAACAGGTCCTTGAAGAAGCTAAGCTGGGGGCAGTGCAATATGCCTACGGTCATTTCATGGGATTCAAGAGACCTAGGACGGATGTTGGCGTGACGCAGACGGACGCGATCCATTATTTCGATCTTTTTAACTACCTCTTTCGTGAGCCCCCGCATGCGGTCACGGCGGTTGTAAGAAACTACCTCAACCTTCCTCTGGATGACACTTCTGTTTCTGTCTTGGATTAC
>Ga0154839_1327_pt1 | contig 12853 bp, 13 predicted proteins | sample Rifle2008BG16ft_FD_116143 | JGI IMG/M metagenome (GOLD analysis project Ga0154839, IMG submission 116143) | Deltaproteobacteria bacterium RBG_16_47_11
ACGCGACCTTCTTTACTCATCCCGTCGCCGATTGGCAGCGCCGTTACGAAGCCCTGCGTGCGTCCTTCGTCGAACGCCTCCCCGCCTATATCGTCGCCGAACGATTCCATTATTCCCCGCAATATGTCCGCTTGCTGCGCCACCTCTTCACCTCGGGGAAATTGGATTTCTCCGAACCGGCCCCCGAAGGCCTCGCCACCCGGCGCCGCGTCGATGTCGCCACCCGGGTAAAAATCAAAACCTACCGCGCCCATGAACTCTCCTCGGGCGATATCGTCGAATGCCTGTTCGATGAAGGCACGGAGATCTCGGTGCGTACGGTGGAACGTGTCCTCCGGGAAGAAGGCTTTCCCAAACTCCCTCGAAGAGCCCGGCTGAAAATGAAGATGACCGTCAAAGGCGCCCATATTCCAGAGAAGTCGAAAAGGATTACGATTCAAGAGCTGGAGGGGCAGCAACTCTTTTCTGCCAGCGCCGGTCTTTTCCTGTTCGCTCCGTTTCTGGCTCAACTGGACCTGGACCCGATCCTTCTGTCTTCAGGCTTACCGGGAAGCCAAATCATTCCCGCCAAAAACTATTTGCTCTCCTTCCTGGCCCTCAAACTGTTGGGAACGGAACGCTATGCCCATGTCGGAGATCACACCTTCGATCCCGGCCTGGGGGCCTTCGCTGGCCTCAATGTCATTCCAAAATGCACCGCATTATCCACGTATTCCTACTCTCTGGATCAAGTCCATCTTCTCCGGCTTCAGGAGGCTTTTGTCAAGCAAGGGCATCGCTTGAGACTCTATGAAGGGAAGATGATCAATCTCGATTTTCATACGGTTCCCCATTACGGAGAAGAATCCGTCCTGGAAGAACATTGGGCGGGGGCCCGAGGCAAAACCCTCAAGGGGGCCCTTACGCTGTTTGCCCAGGATGCCGATACCAAATTGATGCTTTATACCGCCGCCGACATCCGCCGCTCCGAAGCCAATGATCAGGCCTTTGACTTCCTTTCTTTCTGGAAAAACGTTCATCGCCGGGTGAAACCCACCCTGGTGTTCGATTCGAAATTTACGGGCTATCCCCAACTCTCTCAACTGAACCAGCAAAAGGTCAAATTCCTGACCCTTCGGCGACGAGGAGAGAAGTTAATTCACCAACTCGATCAGATCACCTCCTGGAAGCGCATCCACATCCCTCATCCCAAACGAAAATTCCCCAACCCCCTGGTCTACGAATCCCTGGTTCCGCTACGCCATTACGAAGGGATGGTACGGCAGATCATCATCCGCGAAAACGGCCATGCCAAACCGGCCTTTCTGATTACCAATGACATGGACTCTCCCATTGAACTGCTGGTCGGCAACTATGCTCGGCGATGGCGGGTCGAAAACGGCATTGCCGAAGCCGTTAAGTTCTTCCACCTCAATGCGTTATCTTCCCCGATCCTGATCAAAGTCCATTTCGATGTCTTGTTGACCATGATGGCCGATACCCTCTATACCATGTTAGCCCGACATTTGCGCGGTTTTGAAGAGTGCGATGCCCCAACGCTCTACCGTCATTTCATCGATGGAAAGGGGACCATCGAAGTCAGCCGGGGCAAGGTCAATGTGTTCTATCCCCGCCGGGCTCATAACCCCATCCTGCGGGCTGTCCCTTGGCACCAGTTCCCTTGCTTCCTGCCCGGTCTGAACAACGCGGAATTGACACTCCATTTTCAATGATCTCGGCCGTCGCTCATGTTATATTTATGTGACGCTTAGCGCTCTGCGAAAATCGGTGATAAACAGACGGCGATGGTGGAGGCCTTAAGGGATTACGATACGATCCGTCAGAAGATCCAGGTTTTGAAACGGAGAGAGACGAACCCACCCCAGGACTTTCAGAAGTGGGAGACCCTCTACGCTCAGCATTTAAGTCCTTTGTCCTCCCTTCTCGCCGCTTTCCCGCTTCGCGCCGAAAGGATGGAAGTCAGCATCCCTTCCGCTGTAAGGGAACGGTTGGGGCAGGGTGAAAGACTCTGCGTTCTCATTTCGAAGAGCTTTTCCGAATTTTACCGGAAGACTCTTCCCCTATGGGAGACGGGTGAAGAGAAGGGGCCAAAAAGGGTGGAGGATTTGGCTTCTCAGGACTTCTGGAAAGGGAGCGCTTCAGAAGGAGCCCCGAAGATTTTCGTCCTGATGGATGGAATGCGGTGGGACTTGTGGGAGTTCCTCAAGGAGAAATTCTTTGCTCCTATGGCAAATCAGTTACGAATCATCCACGAGGGGACTCTCTGGGCCCATCTCCCTTCATCGACTCCAAGGCAGATGGAATTTTTTGAAGAGGCCCTTCAAAAGGCAGGGGTTAAAGACAGGAGGCCGGAAACAAAGATCTGGAAGATAGGAGGGATCGATGAAAGAGTCCATACGGAAAAAGGGACACTCGAGCACCTTTTCCGAAATGTCCTTCAATTTCTTCAGCTCGAATTAGCGCCCCGCCTTAGGGAGCTTCCATCCCGGACATCGCTGATCCTCTTCTCTGACCATGGTTTCGTTGAAAACCCCCTCTTCGAAAAGTCGGATAAGTACCGGACCTCCCGCTATTTGCACGGGGAGAATTCCCTATTCGAAATCATCGTCCCCTGGGCAGCGGTCACAAGAATCTAAGGCGCAAGGCTTAGGTGTTAAGAAAGGCATGGAGAAGTTCCTGGTTGGAAGATCGTTTCGTTAATGCAAGAATAATAAGTGATCAGTTTTCCAGGACCAGCCTTCTCGGCCGCCTTTTTAAGCCGTCTATATCGTTCAAGGAGCTGTTCCTTCTGATCCGCGTCAATAACACCTTCCTTGAGCCAGACTTCTATCTCCTGCTTAAGTTTTGCCTGGAATATAAATCCTAAAATAGAAATCAAAGGAGATACTGCGGCTGCACAACAACCACCCCATCCCTGACCGATATCGGGAATGGCCATTATGTGGCCTGCTACCTCGAAAAAAATTAAGGCTAAGGCTTAGCTTCAGGTTAATATTTCAAATTCTCAACCTTGACCTGAGCCTTGACCTTACTTTCTTAGTTATCCTCTTAGCTTTGGGTCGGAAATATCCCGGAGTCCGTCAGCGATGAGATTGAAGGAGAAAACGGAGAGAAAGATGGCAAGGCCCGGGAAGAAGGAGAGCCACGGGGCGTTGGTAAGCTGATCGAGTCCGTCCCGGATCATTGCGCCCCAGCTCGGAGTAGGGGGCCGGACCCCCAGCCCGATAAAGCTCAAGCTTGCCTCAACGATGATGGCTGTGGCCACCCAGAGGGTTCCCATCACCAGGATCTCCCCTAAGATATTAGGCAGGATATGGATAAACATGATTTTTCCGCTATTCTGGCCCACAGCACGGGCAGCTTCAATATATTCTTTCCCTTTAATGGCGAGAGTTGAGCCTCGTGCCAATCGCGCGATACGGGGGGTGAGGGCGGCCGCAATGGCGATAACAATCTTGAGAAGCCCTGGACCCATCACAGCTAAAACGAGAAGCCCCAGGATCACGATGGGAAAAGACATAAACATATCGATAAACCGATTGACTAAATTGTCGGTCCTTCCACCCTTATAGCCTCCGACCATGCCCAGTGGAATACCTGCAGCCATAGCGAACAAAACCGAAAGGATTCCAACTACCAGGGAGACCCTTGATCCCCAGAGGATTCTTGAAAGCTGGTCCCTTCCATAGCTGTCCGTCCCGAAAGGATGTTCCCAACTGGGAGGGGCGTGCTGAACGTTCATGTCCTGTGAGATCGGGTCATAGGGGGAAATCCACGGAGCGATCAAGGCCATCATGACAATCATCATCGCCATGACCAGTCCAACGGTCGAGGTTTTATTGTATTTGAACGTCCGGATGATAAGGGCTTTTCGACTAACGGAAGACATAGAGCTCTTAATGATATTCGATCCTCGGGTCAATCAGGCTATAGAATAGGTCTGTTAAGAGGTTGATGAGGAAGACAAAGGCCGAAAAGATAATGATCACCGATTGAAGGGCGATGTAATCCCGGTCTTTGACGGCGAAGACCATCATCTTTCCCAGCCCGGGTCTGCTGTAAATGATTTCTGTGAGGACCGATCCTCCCATCAGGATGCTGGCATAGAGTCCGATCACAGTCACCGTAGGGATCAGCGCATTTCTCAGGGCGTGCTTGTAAATGACCACCCTCTCTTTTAACCCTTTTGCCTTGGCTGTCCGAACGTAGTCTTCTTTCAACACATTGAGCATGGAGGAACGAACCATCCGGCTGATGAAAGCTGTCATGATGATGCCCAGGGTGAGCGCCGGGAGAACCAGATGGTGCAAGCGGCTCCCCAGATTACTCATGTTGCCTCCGCCGAGGACTGGAAAGAGATCAAACTTAATCGCCAGGACATACATTAATAGGATTCCCAGATAAAATTCGGGCATGGAAATCCCGACCAGAGAGAGAATCCTGCCGATATAATCCGGAGCCCGATTTCTCTTTAGGGCGGTCATGATCCCGATTGGAACCCCGAGGACAATTCCAATCAGCATCCCGGCAATCGTGAGGTCAATCGTATAGGGCAAGGCCTTGGCAATCTCGGAGGAGACCGGCCTTTTTGTGATCATCGATTTTCCCAGATCTCCCCTGCATAAATCTTTCAGGAAGTTTCCATATTGGACAAGAAGGGGTTTGTCGAGGCCCATCTGTTTTTCGAGCTCCCGGATCGATTCGGCAGTTGCATAGGATCCGAGAACGGCCATGGCAGGGCCTCCTGGAACCATCCGGATGATAAAGAAGACAAAGGTGACAACTGCCCAAAGGGTTGGGAGAACATAAATCATTCTCCGTATGGTAAATTTGATCATTTTCCTTCTGAAATAGAATCTTCTGGGGCTCTCCATCCAGGAGAGCCCCAGAAGAAGGTTACTTCTTTTTGATGTCTGTTGTCCAGGCAATAGGTGGAGACAAGACCAGGGTTGATCTCATCTCATACCCTAAATCGACAAATACCTTTCTTGAAAAGACAAATTTTGTCGTGCAGAGCGGTAGGGCTGCTGCATCTTCAAGGATCTTCTTTTGTGCCTCTGCCCAGAGATCTTTCTGTTTCGTAAGATCGAGTTCCGACCTTGCCTTTTCGATCAAATCATCAACTTTATTGTAATGGGAAAAGTTGGTGATTGCTGTAGGCGTCCCTACAATGGACTTGGAGTGGAAGAAGTGGGTGAGGAAGGTATCCGCCACTGGAAAACGGGCAGCCACATAAAGCACAAGGGGATTGACATCCTTTCGTATCTGTTCGTGGAAGGCCGTGTGGGTAATGACGTCCATCTTCAGATTGATCCCGACCCTCCGGAGTTGCTCCTGAACCTGCTCCATGGGCCTCCGGTAATCGGACATTTCTGTAATCACCATGGACAATTCAAGCCCTTTGGCATAGCCAGCCTCTGCCAGAAGTTTCTTTGCCTTCTCCGGATTGAATTCATAGGTTGGGACCTTGTCTGTTCCGCCGAGATAGCTCTTCGGAATCACAGAAACAAGTGGTTCGGTCACGTCAGGTCCCAGAAAGGCCATCAGTTCTTTGATATTGATGGCATGGCAGATTGCCCTTCTGACCCGGATATCATCGAGAGGCTTTTTGCTCATGTTGAAATGGAGGACGAGGGTCTCTCCTGGACCAAAGATTTCAATGGCTGTTCCTGGAATTTCCCGCATCTTCTTCACCCAGGACTGTTCCCGTTCTCCTTCAACGAGATCAATCTCACCTTTCCGAAAGGCCATCTCGCGGCTGCTCGCATCAGGCATAAACCAGAATTCGACACGGTCGAGAAGTGGTTTCCCTCTGAAGAAATCGGGATTCTTAACAAGGACCACTTTTTCCTTAGGAACATATTCCTTCAACATGAAAGGTCCGGTTCCAATGGGATCGAACTTGAACTTATCCCCTCTCTCTTCGGCGGCTTTTTTCGACACAATATAGCCACCATGATAGTCTGCCAAGATTCCGAGAACAGAAGGGATAGTGGTCTTGAAGGTCAGTTGAACCGTGTATTTGTCAATGGCTTCCACTTTACCTAAAGCGGTATAATCCCCTGCGAATCCTGAGGTGGCCTTATTGGCTGCCTTCTCGAGGGAGAACTTTACATCCTCAGAGGTTAATTCTCCGTAGCCCTTATGGAACTTCACACCTTTACGAAGGTAGAAGGTCCAGACCAAGCCATCCTTCGAACGTTCCCATCGCTCTGCGAGATCCGGTTCGATCTTTTCAGGATTGATGTCTGCGGGCTTAAATCGAACCAGAGCATTGAACATGGGGGTGATGCAGGCGAGGTCAATGGTTGTGGTCCCGTAGTGAGGGTCAAGAGACCGGATATCCGAGGCCTTTAAAGCTTCCCTAACCACCTTCTCCTGAGCAAAAGCAGGTGTTAAAAACCCAATACCCACGGAAATAAGAGCAACCATTAAAAATAACCAATACTTTGACATTTTCATCTTACACCTCCTGAATGGATTTTAGTTTTCTCTGACTGCTTTCCTAAGGATTTCTTAGGTAAATTTGCTGAAGGTAATTTATTAATACCATAAACGGTTGTTTTGTCAACTCCTTTTCTGAGGCGAGAACTATAATATCGGTTTCTCATCGGAGGGGGAAGAATCATCTCAAACTCTTCCAGAAGTTCTGGATCGGATGGATTCTGTGAAAGAAAGGATTCAAGGGTATGATTGGGACCCACCCTTTCAATATAGACTATGTAAGTGAGATTTTTCTCCAATGGTCCGTCAATAAAGTCCTGGGCAAAGATAAGGGAGCATCGGTAATTTCGGCCAGTGATAATTCTGATGATAAAGGAGGGAGGTGGGGAAATTGATCACCTCCTGCATGAGAAAAATCTTGTGACGAACCGCATCGGAAAGAACCATATAAATTCAGCCCCAGTCCTTCCAGGAGATCAAGCTATTTTAAATTCCAAATTACCATTCTCAAATCCCAAATAAATTTAAAGCTTCAATTTCAAATGACCGAACCTTTTTTTGGATTTTGGACTATGGGAATTGGGACTTATTTGGAATTTGGTGCTTACCTTTGATCCATAGTCACATCGCTTTCGAATCGGACAGATTTCACAGAGAGGTTTCCTTGCGATACAGGTCCTCCGGCCATGCGAGATGAGAAGATTCGAAAAATGGGTCCACTCCTCCCTCGGAACGATCTCCATGAGATCGAACTCAATCTTGACCGGATCATCGTTCATTGTCAATCCAATTCGCTGGCTCACCCGATGAACATGCGTATCCACCGCAATTCCAGGGACCCCGAAGGCATTGCCCAAGATTACATTGGCTGTCTTGCGGCCGACGCCGGGGAGAGTCACCAACTCCTCTAAGGTCTGGGGAACTTTCCCCCCCAATCGGGCCACTAGTTCCTGGCAGCACTTCTGAACCGATTTTGCCTTGTTTCGATAAAATCCCGTAGGCCGGATGTCCTCTTCCAATTCCGTCAGATTGACCTCTGCATACTCTTTGGCAGAACGATATTTTTTGAATAAATCCACTGTGACTTGATTGACTTTCACATCCGTGCATTGGGCAGAAAGAATGGTAGCGATCAGGAGTTCAAGAGGGTTTGAGAATTTCAGGGCAATCCTCGAATCCGGAATCTCCTTCGATAAGATCTTGATAATTTCTTTTACTCTTTTTTGATTGGATTGCATTTTCATGGGTTCCTCCAGTCCCCCTCACCCCCGCCGTTCGGCTGAGCTCACGACGAAGCCCTCTCCCCGCTTGGGAGAGGGGAAGCGTAAGAGAGAGTCTAAAATGATTTCTTCCTCTGTTCTAAAAAATTCCTTATTCCCTCAAGGTCCATCGTGTTCAAAACATCTCCGGGCTCCAGCCATCCCTTTCGGGCAATCCCGACCCCGAAATAGGTATGCCTTAATCCCTCTTCTTCGTGAGCGTCTGGATTGATGATGATTTTGCAGCCTTTCTCCTTGGCATATTTGCATAATCTCCAGTCGATATCCAACCGATAGGGGTGGGCATTGAGTTCAATTGCAACCCCTGACCGGGCTGCCTCATCGATCACACGGATCATATCAACGGCATAGGCCTTTGCCCTGAAAGGGCTTTCGCCTTTCAATTCGAGAAAGAGGGCCATCTCCTGAAGAATAGCGCCGATTGTTTTATTACTCGGTTCTTTCTCCATCCTTGATCCTGCTTCTAAAATCTTACCTTATCTCTTTTTGAGGAGACAATAAAATTCTTTTATCCGTAAATCGAAATGGGCTTAAAAGGGTCACCCGAGGGTGAAAAATTGGTCCTAAAGGGACGAAAAATGTCAGTTCTTCGCCCCCGTTTTCGAGGAGAAAGTGAAGATTCATCATTAATATCAATAGGTTAATCAAAATTAGTCTATTTGGTATGGAAAATGCTATCAATTGGTGTAAAGTCTTGCAGAAGGGGTGAAAAGCCATGCTAAGAGAATTAGACGATTCTGTTATGACGACCCATGAAGCTTGTCACTATCTCCGGATATCAAGGCCCACTTACCTGAAGTACCTCTATGCGGGAAAGATCAGAGGGGTAAAGGTTGGGAAAGGCTGGAAGGTCCTCAAATCAGAGCTGGATCGTTTCCTGAAAGGAGCCTACAATCAGCCATCCTACCATCAGCCCTTTAGCAGTAGCCATTCTGAATAGAGGAAGATGGTGGGTGATCCTTTGACAGAAGGAGAAGATCGGTGAAGAAATTGGAAGAAAAAATAGATGGGTTTGATGAGAAGGCCCTTGAGGAAGAGGTGAAATCTACCCGATCCCTGATTCAAACCTTCCTCCAGACTGTGAAGGGGTACCGGCTATATGACACGAATCATCCCATTCTATCTAAATTCTTGGATCGATTAAAGAAGGATTTCGATGGCTATTTTGATGAATTCGATTCCTTTTCCATTCAAGTCAAGGAACATCAACTCTACTGCCGGGGAAAGGTTGTCTATGAGAGTCAGGATGTGAGGGAAAGCCTGGCCTTTGTCTTTTATAAGGATGGCGTCCGGGAGATCCATTTCTATAGGGGGTTAGATCAGAAGGAGATGACAGATTTTCTCAATGTGGTGAGAAAAAGCGATCGGGTCAATCGATCGGAAGATGATCTCGTCACCCTCCTTTGGGAAAAGGACTTTTCCCATATCGATTTTACCACCGTCGATGAGTTTTTGGAAGGAAGTGGGACTTCGATTCCTGCGACAGAGGAAGATCTCGCAAAAAAAATGGAATATCGAGGCGGCTGGGAAGAAGGATGGACAGAAAAGGTCGATCCAACGGAGACAGAGTCTTCCTCATCCGTTGTTGTCGAAGGATTGAATCAGGCTTTTTCTCTCTCGCCAGGTCAATCTCTGGTTCAGGCCTGTCAACTCACTCCAGAAGAGAGCAGAGAGATCAACCAGGTCGCCCAACAGGAGCAGCAACCGGAGTATCTCTATGTATTGATCGATAACCTCATTGAGATCCTGCTTCATCTCGGGGAGGACATGGATGCCTATGAAAATATGATCTCTTTCTTTCAACGGGCTATCGAATTGCTTCTCGAACAGGGCGAGGTGAAGCAAGCCCTGGAGATTTTAAATCATCTCAACGATGCCCTTGAGTCGATCGTTCTGAAGGATAAACAGATCTTCGCCATTCGGCAGATTCTCGAGGCCTCTTCCAGTCCGCAGGCCATCGAATGTTTGGGTAAGATAATAAGAGAGAGTGGAGAGGTTGACTCCGAATCGACCCGGCAATACCTTCGGCTCCTGACGAAACAGGCGATCGATCCCCTCTGTCTGTTGCTCGGAAAGGTGGAGTCTGGAAAATGGAGGAGGATGATCTGTGACCGTTTGGCAGAGTTCTCTCAGGAGGAGATTCAACCCCTGACAAAATACCTGTCCGATCCCGATCCCTTTGTGGTTTCTCACATCCTATATGTCCTTGGAAAAGTTGGACATCCATCGACCCTAAAATATTTGAGTCCTTTGGTTACTCATAGTGATATTAAGGTGAGGGAGGAGACCCTTCGATTGGTCGCCCGATTTGAGGATAAAGGGAAAGATCACCTTCAAAAATTTTTAAAAGACACCCACCCTGAGATCCGTGGAAAGGCATCGCTTGCTCTGGCGAAAGCAGCAAAAGGTCAGGCCGTAAAGCCCCTTACGGAGATCATCCTTTCAGAAGACTTTCACAAGCGAGCGTATGAGGAGAAGGCCTCTTTTTTTAAGGCCTTGGGAGAGACGAGGTCCAAAGAGGCGATTCCAATACTGCAGATGATTGCGAAAAAGAGACGATGGTTCGGTAGAGCCCATTGGGAAGAGATGCGGCAATGCGCCTCCATGGCCCTGAAAATAATGGGCGTTTCTTAAAGGGATGATTTTTCAAGGAGAAAAACGATGGAAATAATGGAGTCAACGGTTAGTCCCAAAACCCCGCAGCAGAGGCAGCCAGAGACGATGGATGCCGATCTCTCTAAGATGGGCAATAACCTCGTCACCAAGTTCCATGTCTTGATGAGGATTTCCCAGATCTATGATTCGAAGAATGCGGTGCTCCAGCAATTCACCCAGGAATCTATTCAGACGATCAACACGATGATTCAGAGGGAGGGGAGTCTCTCTCTCAAAATTGTGAAGAACGATTTCTTCTTCAATGGACAACGGTTGCGTTATTCGGTAGAAGGGTTTGCCAGTTTCAAGTATCTCATCACCCAATGGAGAAAGCGGTTGATCGGTGAGGTAATCTTTAAAGGTGTGATCCACGAGGACATTTTAAAGGATTTCATCTATCTGCTGATGGATTTGGGGGAAGGTGGCGAAGAGAATACCATCCTTGTAAATGAGGCGTTAGCGAAACGCAACATCTTCATGATCGAAGTCAATGCCCTCGAGACCTTCGAAGGCGAAGAGGATGCGGTTTCCCTCCGGAGAGAGGACCAGCGGGAGGTTGCGAAGAAGGTCTTCTTTGAGACCGTCGGAACAATCAAAGACGTAATCACGAACATTAAGGGGAAGCAACATGCCGATGTAAGGAAATTGAAACGGCTGGCTCAGAAGGCCGTTCATCTCGTGATGGAGGATGAATCGATCCTTCTGGGAATGACGACGATCAAAAACTATGATGAGTATACCTTCAATCATTCCGTCAATGTCTCCATCTATTCTCTGGCCATGGGAAGGCGGTTGGGGTTATCCAGAAAATACTTGACCGAACTTGGGATTACCGCCCTCCTTCACGATATCGGGAAATCGAAGATTCCGAGAGAGGTCTTAAATAAACCAGGGCCCCTTGATCAAGAGGAATGGGGTCTGATGAAGAAACATTCTCTTGCGGGGGTGGAGGTCATCCTTAATCTGAAGCAACTCGGCGAAATTAATCCAAGGATGGTGATTGGTATCTTCGACCATCATCTGAAAAATGATGCTTCTGGATATCCCAAGCTCTTCCGTAAGAAGGAGGTAGGTCTTTTCGGCCGGATCATTCAGATCGCTGATGCTTATGATGCCATGACCACTCCCCGGATTTACAAGAGGGTTCCCTATACCCCTGAACAGGCTTTGGCAATTATGCTGAGGGAGCGAAACGTTCAGTTTGATCCTATCCTCCTCAAGATCTTTATTGGCCTGGTGGGGATTTACCCGATCGGGTCGCTGGTCCTTCTCGATACCCGTGAACTCGGAATCGTCTATAAACCCAATCTCGAACCCAAACGGATGGATCGGCCTCAGGTGATTTTAGTAAGCCGGGATGCAAAGGGGTATGTTAAAAAAGAAGTGGTTGATTTGAGCGAAACGAACGGAAGCGGTCGCTTCAAGCGGAGCATCGTTAAAACCCTCGATCCGAATAAATACCATATCGACATCGCCAAGTATTTCCTGTAAAGAAAATCGCAAAGCACATAGCGCAAGATTCCATTTCTTTTTTCTTCCTTTGGGGTGAGGGCGACTTTAGTCGCCCAAAAGGAAAGGGGAGCCACGCGTGTGAAATTTTTTATGCTACGTACTTTGCGCGATGCGCTCCGTGGTTTATATTTCTTATTTCTTGGCTTCCTTCTGCTTTCTTTTTTGGGGTGAAGGGATCTCTTTGCATCCCGTCTTATGCCATTCCTCCTGAAGCCTCCTCATCATCTCCTGCTGCTGGCGGATGGAGAAGTCCGCATATTTCGGATCCCTCTTCCGGTAAATCCTCTCGATAAAGGCGATCGAGTTTCTTGCATTCTTCATTTGAGTGAGGATCATATCACACTTTTTTAAGCCCCAACGGGCTTCGATCGAATCCTCGGGCTGGGGGGAGAGCCAGAGGTAGTTCTGGTAGAGGTCATAAAAGGTGATCGAGAGATCCTTGGAAATTTGAAAACGAATCGCCTTCATCTTTTCCTTCATGGGCTCTTGGTCAAGCTGATTGGATTCAATGATCTTATGGAGATGTTCCATCAGCAGGGTTATCATTCCGTCACGGCCAGGGGTGCTATGGATTTCCCATCGGGCTGATCCCTCGGGACAACCTCCTTTCCGGCATTGTTTGTATCCTTCCAATACGATTGGAATCCGATCCCGGAGGAAGCGGGTGATGGTCTCTAACACCTTCTCCATCTTGTCCCAGGGGTCGTAATCGGTCGGATCGATCCTCTTGGCAACTGCTTCTACGAAGTCACCATGACCCTCGTAAAAACCGGAGGAATACTGCTCCAGAGAATAGAAGGGATGGTCCTTAACAGGGAGAAATTTCCATTGGCCGTTAACAACGATAGGCCAGCGAAACTTGACCAGGCCGGAATAGACTGTCGATTCGGGCCTCGGAGCGAGGAAATTCTTTTCCCTCATCTTCTGGAATTTGGCAGGTACCGTGGCCTCCCAGGTCTGAA
>Ga0154839_1197_pt1 | contig 12817 bp, 18 predicted proteins | sample Rifle2008BG16ft_FD_116143 | JGI IMG/M metagenome (GOLD analysis project Ga0154839, IMG submission 116143) | Deltaproteobacteria bacterium RBG_16_47_11
GGACACTTAATGGCCCCGCTTGTGCTATCAAATTACTTTCTCACTTTGGAACATTTATTCAGAAAATCACCATAAAATTTGGCATTATGATCTTATTAGTATTTGGTGTACTTTTAATTCATCCAAATATAAAGATGCCACCTGTAACCGAATATATTGCAGGGCAAGGACCGGTTATGCCAGGCGCGCTGTGGCCATTTCTCTTCATAATTATCACTTGCGGCGCTATCTCAGGCTGGCATACACTTTGTTGTTCCGGTGTAACTCCAAAGATTATTAGCGATGAACGCCACATACGTGCAATAGCCTATGGTGGCTGGCTGCTGGAAAGCTTAAGCGCAGTGCTTGCATTGGTGCTTGCCTGTAGTTTGATACCACAAGATTATTTCGCTATTAACGCATCCTCCGCAGCATTCGCTAAAACCGGTATGGCACCAGTGGAACTGCCTATTCTTTCTAAAAGTATAGGCTTGCAATTACAGGCAAAGCCGGGAGGTGCCACTTCCATAGCTGTCGGGATTGCGCTAACTTTCTCAAAGCTCTTAGGTGGCGAGCGTGCATTAGCCATTTGGTATCAGTTCGCTATTTTATTTCTTGGGATATGGACATTAGCAATTGTGGATCACGGAACAAGAATGTCAAGATATCTTTATCAGGAATGCTTGGGACACTTTTATAAACCTTTGGGAAGACTGGGCTGGTTACCCGCAGCAATATTTGCAAGTGCTATCGGTACTTTCTTTTGGGCGTGGTTACTCTACACAGGGAGAATAGAAGTTCTTTGGCCAATCTTTGGCATCTGCAACCAGTTGTTGGCAACTATCGGGCTTGCCGTGGGCACAACTTTTATTTTGAAATATACAAAACCTATATATTCCTTAATTACTTTGTTGCCGATGTTATTCTTTGCTGTTGTATCATTCAACGCTGGGCTACTGAAAATTAAGGGGTGCTTAGCCACACGAAATCCCGTAGCAACTATCCAAGCTATTATTCTGATGGTTGTTATCTTATTGGTAGCTGTGGTTCTTATAGACTCGCTGTGTAAATGGTTAACTATTCTGAAAGCTAATAAGCGATATAAAAGTGTTTAGAAGGAAGATTCTGACTATAAAGACAACGATGATACATTAAATTGTCGAGCGAGTGGTCATAATTGATGAGGGTCGAATCGTCCTGGATGCTCCAACCCGTGTGGCCTTAACTGAAGAGGAGCTTATGAAAAGGGCAGGATTGAAACCGCCTCAAATCACACAAATGGCTCATGGGCTGGCAGACCTTGGCTTTCCACTTCATGTTTCGACTGTAAATGAAGCATTTAAGTGGGTATGCCTCGCCTGTGGAGAACTCTTTAGAAAGAAGACTTCTTGAGAGCCCAAAAGATTGATAATGGCACCCTAATCTCCGCCCGAACCAACATGGTCGTATGCACCTGCGGTTCTGGGCAATAATGAGCGAAAAGAAAATTAAGGTCCATATTAGAGCACTTTCTATATTGGATTTATAAGGTAGTTCAAGGGAGTTAATGCCCCGCTCCCTCCTTCACCGAAATGTGGGAGAGGAAAGGGGGAGACCCGAGGGGCCCTTGCGTTTAAGCGGTTTGAGATGGTAAAGGATACTGTAATGTGGTATCAGTATGCATCATGGAAAAAATCTGGATCATAGGAATAGGCCGGTTCGGGTGGCTGGCCTTCCAGGGGCTGTCCCGGGGCAAAAAAGCCAGGCATTTCGTTCTCGTAAACTCACGCGAGGAGAATCTTTTACGCTGCGCAGCCCCGAATTGTTCCCTTGAAAAAGGGGACGGGGTAACATTTTTAGAATGCAACCTTAATCCCGGAAGAGGACCCGGTTGGATTATTCCGGCCTTGCCCATCCACCTGGCCGCGGAATGGTTGCTGGCCCGTCTTGGGTCAGAGCGGTTCTGCCGGGTCATCCCGCCCCCTGAAATCATGTCCCTCCTCCCGAACCCTAAACTTGGACCCGAGGGTAACCTCTACGTGAGTCATGCCGATTTCATGTGCCCTGATGATTGTGCTGAGCCCCGTGACTTCTGCACGGTTACAGGAAAACGGAGAGAAAAGAATATGTTTGAGATCCTAAGGGGACTCAGATTTCCCCCCTTTCAAACCCTTGTCCTCCGGAGCCACCAGCTCGGGCCGGGGATTGGGGGGTATCGTCCCCAACATCTTTTTCATCTCCTTGAGAAGGTTGAACGATCCAAAGGGCCATATCTGGTGAGCACAGCCTGCCGTTGTCACGGGGTGGTCACCGCTCTTGAGCGGTTATAAAAAGGGGATTGAATGATCACAAAAGATGAACTTGCATCGGCCATGCCCGACGAAGACTTAACAGTAACGCTTAGGCTATTCGTGGAATTTTTCCTTACCAATCGGAAACGCTTTAGGCGTTCTGCAGAAAAGATTCGAACAGGCCTACCATTCTGACTTCAGTTTTCTTTTGGCCTCACTGGCCCTGGGCATGAAAAAGGCCATGCTTTTAAAGTTTGCTGTTATTAAAGAAATGATGCAGAAGGGAACGGAACGCACCTTCAGAAGACGCGTAGAAAGATATCCCCGGAGGCCTTGTGCTTTCCTTGATTTTCATCAAGCCGTCCCTTTTGATTATCATCTCATTGATTAACAAAAATCGTCCTTTGGACGATTTAAAATAGGAGAAAATTTCCTAAGAATATAAAGATAAGAATACAAAGAGATGATTGCCTTGAGCGAACTAGAAGGAGGTGGCAGATGAACCCGATCCATTTGATAATCTTACACGAAGGGGAGCATTGAATCCCCTGTGTGTATATGGCCGGTGTGGTCGAGTCCGTGGCCCCAGAGTTTGGTGAGGCCCTGCTGGTGGAAAAGGTCGTTACCAAAGAACTTAAGGGGGCGATTAAATACAATGAGATATCAAAAAGTTTGGGACGTCCTGCCCCCGTTCCCTCCATATTTATGGAGGGAGAACTAGTTTACGAACAAACCCCCACGCAAGAAGAACTGAGGGAATGTTTGCATAGATGGCTTCAAAAACCGGCATAGGATGTGGAGATCCCCGCCAGGGACCGGAAAAACAGGGCCCCCCTTCTGGGTTGAAGGGATCGGAGAGGAGAATTTTATTGAAACCGGATCATGAAGCCGAGCGCTTTGTTTATCAAACCAAGGGGGGCTGCCCAGGGAATGCAAAGCTGGTGAGCCGTATGCTGAGAGGAAGACCTGTAAGTGAAGTGCTTCCCTTCCTTAATGATATTCCCTGCCGGAATGATACATCCTGTCCAGATCAACTGGTCAAGGCCTTAACTGCAGCCCTGAAGGGTTCCCTTAATCCCGCCCGATCATTTCTGTTGTACACGGATCCCCAGCCAAGAAGCCGCATCGGCCTGATCGGGGAACTGGGCGGACGAAGCGACGTCCTGAAAAGGCTCATCCGCCATATGCGCAAGGAACAGGTGGAGGTCATTTACAGCTTGGGAAACCTGACCGGAAATTTGCCCTCTAATGAGGAAGTAATTAAGCTGGTCAGAAAAGAAGGGATCCTCACGATTCAAGGAGATCTGGACTGGAGATACGGGCAAGACGAAGAGCCCGGTGGCTTATCCTCCCTCCCGCTGGAGGAAAGAGACCACCTCTTCCAGTTTCCCCAAGTCCTGGGTTTCCAAGTGGGTGATAAAAAAGGTATGGCTTTTTATGGGAGATATCTTCAGGAGTTACCGGGATTTTCCGATTTTGAACCTTTTGCCCTGGAGATCAACATGGTTTGCAATCTGACAGATTTTTTGCAGGATGATACGGTCTTTCCCGCGCTGGAATGTATGACCGCCAAGTTCCAAGCGCAGATAATTCTTTTCAGTGAAATAAAAAAATGGGGCTGTTGGCATATGGGAGGCACGCATTTTATCAGTGTAGGGCCTGCATCAAGCGATGAAGGATTGGGTTGGGGCCTTTTAAAGAACAATACGAAAGAGACCTGTTTTGAGATTATGAGGCTTGGGTAGACAAGAGGGGGATGAAGTGTCTCAAAAGGTATTTGTCGATGTGCTACTGACCGATTTCAACCAATGACTGGCCTGCGTCTACATGGCGGAGTCGGTAAGGGTCTTACCAGAGGAGATTCAGAATATCATTGAGGTGAGGGGATGGGACATGCGGACCCGTGAGGGTATCCAGCGCTTCAAAGAGCTTAAGGCCAGGTCTCTCCCTAGCGTGGCCCTGGATGGAGAGCTGGTCTATGAGGCCCTAATACCAGGCCAGGAGGAGCTCTGCGCTGAGTTGCAGAGGCGATACCAAGAGAAAAACAGGGTGTGAGCCTTTTTGACCGTGTTGGAGGGAATGCGATGGAATCGCGTCAAAACAGCGAAATGGATTCATCTGAGAGACTGTTCTTAGAAGATGTGAACATTGAGGGATTTAAATCATTTTCCAAGCTCACGAACATGAGTTTTCAACCAGGGATCGGCGTCATTATAGGTAATAACGGAGTGGGAAAATCGAATATATTAGATGCCATTGTATGGGCTTTGGGTGAGAATGATTTAAACCAGCTTCGTTGCCACGATAAAGTGGAGTTATTCTTCACTGGCAGCAAGGACTATCCACCTGCCTCACGCATTCGGGTCGAACTGACCTTCAAGAAGGGTATGGAAAAAAAAGCACCGGCTGTACCTCTGGTTCGGGAGATGACCAAGGATGGGCAAGATGCCTATTGGGTCCAAGGTGAGCCTTGCCCACGAAAACAGTACCAACAAGAGCTAATAAACTTGAAATTGCCTCATGCCCTGAAATCCATTATAAGACAGGAACAGATCAATGACATGATTTTGTCAGATCCCTGGCAGCGATTTTTTTGGGTCAAGGAATTACTGTCAACTGATGGAACAGAAAATTTAGCTCAACGCATCATTCAGGATATAGGGCCTCTTTTCGAACGCTACTTAGATTTTCTGTTCCCATTAGGGAAAGCTGAATTAAAAATTCTCAAAGAGGATGGCCGCCGTGGCTTAGAGATTGAGGTTACTTTGCCCGGGAACCGGGAACGCAAGACCCACCAACTCTCCGGTGGAGAGAAGTCCGTTACCAGCCTTGCCTTGAAACTGGCCATTTTTGAACAATTGGAAAGCCCTTTTTACTTACTTGATGAGGTGGAACCCTCTCTGGACTATACCAATCACAAATCCATGCAGACACTTCTGAAGGCGCTTGCCTTAAAAAAACAGCTCATCATGATTACCCACCTTAGGAGTACCATAGAACTCGCCAATACACTTCATGGTGTACGGACACGATGGGATGGATCTTCCTTTATGAAGTTCTATTTTGTCATGGATGAACGTCTTCTGAGACTCTATAAGTGCTGCTGAGCGAGGAAAATCGGCGATGGTGATTGGAATGTTTACCGATTGTGAAATGGAGAATGTCTATGCAGTGGGCAATGCCGCCGGTGATGGCGCACGAATTGCCTTGCTCAATAAGGCCAAACGGGATGAGGCCAATGTCATTGCGAGACAGGTGGAGTATGTGGAGCTCGCAGTTGACCCAACCTTCCAGAGGGAGTTCATGGAATCCATGCATTTCCCCCATATGAAGGACAAGTTTCCCCATATCCAGCATATCTTGGATGCTATTCCAAAATCATAGTTGGACTGAGATGGTAATAGAGAACAGAATTCCACTATCTTATGACAAACCCTGGTTATCCTTGCCCAGGAACGAACCATTATTGCGAAACCCTGCCATAGAGGAAAGGATCTTTACTCTATGCCAACACCTTGGGATTGAAGGGATTCATCTCATTAAGACCTCTCAAATCATAGTGGCCCAGTGGGTGAGGCTTAAATGTCGCTATGGATGCGACAACTTTAATACGAACTGGTGTTGTCCTCCAGCCACGGTCACAGTGAAGGAGGCAAAAGAGATCTTGAGGGAGTATAAAAGCGCCTTGCTTCTGTGTGGCGAAGCAGACCATCCTCATTTCTACACAAACATTTCAAAGAAGAGACGAAAGCAAGTCGAATTCTGGAAAAGTACGATTGCCATCGAACGGGAACTCTTTCTTCTCGGATACCATAAGGCTTTTGGCCTGACTTCAGAATCGTGTGCCCTCTGCAAAAAGTGCGCTTACCCGGAAAATTGTTTATTCCCGAAAGAGAAACGGCCCTCAGTGGAATCTTTTTCCATTGACATCTTCCAAACCTTACAACGCATTGGAAAGGAAACTAAAATAGCTCAGAAGATCGAAGACCACTATAACCATTACAGCATCATCCTTCTCGAATAGGACGCGTATGAAGGATCCACAAAAGGAGAAGCTTCTCATCGAGGTCATCTCAGAAGGGCCCCATTGCATCCCTTGTGAGTATGCCATCGAGTCGGTGCGGGAAATAGCTCCTGCATTTGTAGGGCTCATGGAGTGGCGTGTCGTGCTTCTAAAGGAACGAGATGGGGCTGAGAGATATATGGAACTCACTCGAAAGTTGGGCAAGAATCCCCCCATTCCTTCCATTCTGATCAACGAACGGGTGGCATTCGAAAGGATCCCGGGCCCTCACCTTCTGAGAACAACCATTGAAAGGGTCTTAGAGGGAAAAGAGATGGAATTACAAGATGAAGAAACAATTTAAACCGAAGGGGATCTGCCCAAAGGAAATTCACTTAGATATCGAAGGAGGAATCCTCAAAGAGCTAAGTTTCCTGGGCGGGGGATGTCGAGGGAATTCTTATCTTGTCTCCAAACTTCTTCAAGGAAAGCCTGTTGGAGAACTGATTCCATTACTCAAGGGGATCCCTTGTCGTGAGGGAACATCTTGTCCTGATCAGGTGGCCAGAGCCCTCGAATTGGATCAGTCGGAGGGGCTTTCCACAGCAGAGATGAACATCCTCACCATTAAGGAGAGGTGGGAGCGGATAGGCATTTTCTCAGGTGTACATGGCGATCTCCAAAGTTTGAAGATGGTGCTGGAGCAACTTTCCAGTAAGAAACTCGACAGGCTGATCTGTTTGGGGAATCTGACTGGGGAAGGGTTCTTCCACGAAGAAATCATCTTTTCATTGGTCAAGGCCAAAGCGATCATCCTATTGAGTCCTACCGATCTTAAAATAGATCAGAGGAAAGAGGTTTCCAAACCGGGTAAGGAATTCCTATCCCAACTGCCGGCCCTTCTTGAATTTCGAATGGGAAATCTGAGGGGAATCGCTTTCCACGGAGGGGCCATGGAGGAGATCCCTGGCTATTCAGAATATGGGAAATATGGGGCTGACATCAATGCCATCGTATACCTGAGTAATTACTTGAGGGATGAATATGTCTACCCTGCCTTCGAAACTCTTGCTAAGCAGTTTTGGGCCAATCTTTATATTTTTGATCATACCAATGATCCTTTATATAAGTCCCTCCTCAATCGCCATTTTGTTAGTGTGGGTGAAATTAACCCGACAGGAAGAAATAAAGGGTCTTATGCCATCCTGGATTCAAAAGGAGATCAATTGACAGTTGAATTTCGAGAGGTCGAAGTTTGACCCCTCACCCTCTCCCCAAGAAAGGGGAGAGGGATGAAGTGAGGGGGGACCAATTTGAAGGAGGTAATCAAGAAATGCTCATAGTCGAAGGATTTAGTGGACATCGGATAGAGATTCCAGAAGATCGTTACTACCTGCCAGGCCCTGAACTCTGGACTCAGGCTAAGGAAGATGTGAATACATTGGTCTTTGGTTTGACCCAGGCCGGGGTCATTCTGGCAGGGGGCGTTACGAGTTTGGAATTTCTTGTCGAAGAGGGACAATCCGTCTCCAATGGCGAGGCAGTAGCCTTTGCCGTCACGAGCAAGGTTAAATACATTGACACCCCTCTGGCCGGGGTGATCTTCAACTTGAACCGGGGTGTGATTGATCATCCTGCTCTTTTTCAAGAAGATCCTTATGGAAGAGCCTGGATTTTTTCTCTCAGGTTATCTGGCTCCATAAATCTTCCGGACCACTTTTTAGACCCGATTTCTTACCAGCAGAGGCTTCTTCATTCGGAGGCGTGCGGAAACCCTCAGGGGCTGAAAGGGGGGACCTCCCCCACCTGCAGAACCATCTACAGCAGCATCCACAGCCAGAAAAAGGGTGATGCATGAAGGCAGAGACTCCACTCGTGAAACAAGAGGTGCCCAAACTTCAGGGGGTCTTCCAGTTTCCCAAATTCCCGGTGGTGCTGGTCACCATTGGCGGCGAACGTGACCGCAATATCATCACCATCCATTTTGTGCATCCTGTCTCCTTCAAGCCGGCCATGTTGGGCGTCGGCATCGGCCGAGGCCAGTACAGTCACGAGCTAATGACAAAATACGGGGAATTCGTCGTCAACATCCCCAAAGCCGATCTGCGACCGGCCATCGACTACTGCGGCACCCACTCCGGACGAAAAGTAGATAAATTCAAGGAGACCGGCTTGACACCTGTCCGCGCCAGCCAAGTGAACGCCTACCTGATTGATGAGTGTCCGGTCAATACCGAGTGCCGGGTGATCCAGACAGCGGAGCTGGGAACCCATACCTGGTTCTTTGGAGAGATCCTGACCGTGCACCTGCTGGGCACTCCTCTGGAGGGGTATGACAGGGGGGAGAATGCCGCTTTCGCTTACTTGTAAGGGTTATGGGTAACGATGGGTATTCCCTGAACCAGAATTCTTGAAAGATCGGGATGGGGACCTTTACGGATTTTTGTAGCCTTTCAAAAGGTGTGGATATATGATGAAAGACCATACAATGAAGGTCATCGTTGAGATCGTGGGAACCTCCAACTGAATCCTCTGCCAACTGGCCATGGAGGCTCTGGATGAGGTCTCCCCCATCTTTAAGGACCAACTCACTTACACTATGATGAACATATCGAGGCCTGAAGGCCTCGAAAGGCTCAAACAGGTCAGGAAGAAATTAGATCGAAAGCCCAATGTTCCCTCTATCTTGATGAACGAAGAAATTGTCTTCGACTTTATACCTGATTCAGATACCTTGATAGAAGCCATTCGTCAAAGACTCTAATGAAAGAAAGGTGTAATGAAACATGGAAGGAGAGATCGCCAGAGGAGAGAACCTCCAGGAGTTTACAGTAAAATATTATGAAGATCAGCTGATCAAAGGGATTGAGAACTTTCATCCCGGTGGGGTTGACTATACGGAGAAGCTGGCTAGAGAGGTCGACGTCAGACAAGGAACGCGGATATTGGATGTGGCTTCAGGTTCCGGAGAGACTGTCCTTTACTTGGCTATGAAATTTAAGGCTGAGGTGGTAGGGTTCGATCTTTCAGAGAAGATGCTGGCCCATGCTGCTGAAAGAGCCAAGAATTTGGGACTCAGTCATCTGGTCTCCTTCAGAAAAGGAGATGTCCATAAAATGCCTTTCCAAAAAGGCTCCTTCGATGCTGCGATCAGTGAATATATAGCAAGCAATACGCACGACTTGATTTGGTGCTAAGCCTACCGTGAATCGGCGCAAATTATCATCAGAATCAGGGGGAAATACTATAAATGAGGTTGGCAAGTTTGGACACGTAGAGCTTGTAGTTCAAGGGATGACCTGAATTGGTTGAGAGTCCAAAGTCGCTCAAGCCCTGGAAGGGCTGTCAGGAGTTGATAAAGCTGTTGTAAGTTTTGCCGAGAAAAAGGCAATTATTCGGTACAAGCCTGATTCCATCACTTTAGATCAGATGAAAGAGGCATTGTTAAAAGTGGGATACGTTGCGTCCTTATCCGATACCGGCAAACAGAATCGGAACATTATCGGACTTCATACCCAAGTAAGAAGTGAATTCCAAGGTGACGAGTTGGTTTGCTATTGCTTTGAATATACCAGGAACGACATTGAAAAGGATTATCTGAAAAACGGCCGCTCAATGATTTTGGAAAAGATCACATCAGAAAAGAAAGCTGGCGGGTGTGATTGCGCCAAAAAAAATCCTAAAGGGCGCTGATGTTTGGCTGATGTCCGCCAGGTGGTGGATAGACTTACAGGGAAAAAATTTATTCAAACGGTATAATTTTGTGTGTGTCCATGCACAACTCACGGCTATCATCATGGAACATTTGGGTTTGAAACATTCAAGAGTGTAATATTGTACGTGAATTTCATGAAATCTGAAGCGAGAGAAAATCGCCATATAACAACTGCATCAACTCGGACTGGCAATTCCGCTGCGTTCCATTTCCAGCCGGTTGCGCGGGGGTTCCCTCTGCCTCTTTCGAGATAAGATTCAGGTGATCCAAAATATGGCGCACGTGGTGAAGTCGGGCAAGAAGGTAGCAGTCTCCGACGTCATCACCAAAGGCGAGATCCCCAAGGAACTTCATACTCCTCTCCTCTATGCTTGCTGCCTAGCAGGCGCACAACCTCTGAAGGAGACGATGGATATCTTTATAAAAGCGGGATTGAAGAAGGTCGAGGGTTGTGAATTGACGGCGGATATCAAAGATCCCTGGAAGGAGGAACTACCGGTCCTCTATCATGAAGTCATGAACGCTTTCAAGGATGCCATACGATTGGGAGTATACGAACCTAAGGGCGAAAGCGAATTGGACCGGATGGCGGAGCGCCTTCTTTCTGAGAAGTTTGGATATGCGATCGTGAGCGGTATCGTTCTTTAAAAGGGGCCCTAATGGAAAAAGTTCGAGTGGATGTATTCGTCACCGATTTTGCGCAATGAGCGGCCTGCGTCTACATGCTGGCAGCAGTAGCCGACCTTCCAAAAGAGATAAAAGATAGGATCGATTACCATGAATGGAGTTTAAGGGATCGAGAAGGAATCGAAATGTTTAGAATATTTCATGCCAGGTCCCTTCCCTCTATCGCCATCAACGGAGAACTCTGTTTTGAAACCCTTATCCCTACTCAAGAGGACTTGACCAAGGCAATTAACCAAAGGATAGAACAGGTAAGAGATGACCAAGGTTGAAATTAATCCTGGAGCTTGCGGATTTCTTGTCACCGTAACAGCTACGAAGGTGGGGCCGAAAGAGACAAACATCACAGTCCAAACAGACTGCGAACAAGTTAATGAAATGGCCTCTATGATAACTCACCTTACAGTCCAGGATATCCTCGGCTTTCCCTTCGGTGAGGACAGAGTTTATCAGGCTGCGAAGAGAGTGATTCGCCATGCCAGTTGCCCTGTGCCTTGTGGGATCATCAAGGCTGCGGAAGCAGAACTTGGACTGGCGGTGAAACAAGATGTCCTCATCCATTTTATTTAATGATACCTCAATTGAGCAATCTTGTAGCCGCAACCTTTAGGTTGCGTTATTTCCTGGGTTATTTCTGGAAATGAAATTAACGACTGAAGACCGAAACAGGATTAAAGCGAGCATACGGCAAAAATATGCTGAGGTCTCCGTAAGTCCAGAAGGCCTTTTCAGGTATCCCACAGGCCGGGTAGGCCTTGAAGCTTTGGGTTATGCATCGGAAATTATTCGGTCCCTTCCCGAAGCTGCTGTATCCTCTTACTGCGGGGTGGGAAATCCATTCATCCTGGGGCAGATTAAAGAGGGCGATGAAGTTCTTGATATTGGGTGTGGTGGCGGTGTTGATACCTTGGCGGCCGCTATTATTGTGGGGTCTACAGGAAACGTGGTAGGCATTGACATGGTTTCCGAGATGCTGGCCCGAGCGAAAGAAAATCTCCGAGAGACCCTTTTTCACAATGTCACCTTACTGGAGGCTTCAGCCGAGGACTTGCCTTTTCGAAGAAATAGCTTTCATGTCGTGATCTCCAACGGAGTCTTTAACCTCATCGTCGACAAAGCAAGGGCCTTAGCAGAGGTATTCAGAGCTTTGAAACCTAACGGTCGATTAATGATTGCCGATCAGATCCTGACGGGTGACTTACCAGACGATACGAAGAGCAGGGTAGAGAGTTGGTTTAGGTGAGAGGGCGGGGCCATACCGGGGAAGGATTTCCTGGCGTTGATGAAAGAGGTTGGTTTTGCGGAAGTGGAACTGGCGGCAGAAACCGGTTTTAACAGTTCCCCAATCACAAAGGGTGCATTGTTTCGAGCCATAAAACCTGCGAATTAGTATCTTAAATGATTTTCCCAAGTGACTTGAAATACAGTCAGGACCATTCCTGGGTGAGGGTTGATGAGGATAGGGCGACCGTCGGAATCACAGATTTCGCCCAATCTTGGATAGGGAATTTAATAAACATCGATATCTTTGAAGACGGCTCCGTGATCGAACCACTGGGTCTGTTTGGAATTCTCGAGACCTCCAAAGTGTCCTTTGAACTCTATTCTCCTATTGGTGGAACGGTCATCAAAAGAAATGATAAGTTGCTAGATCAAATTACCCTGATCAATCAGGAACCTTATGAGGGAGGGTGGATGATTGTTCTTCGTATGAGGGACATTCAGGATCTGGCCAACCTGATGGATGCGAATGCCTATAAGAAATATATTAAGAATTGGGGAGATCTCGAAGGAAGTGATGAGTAACATCCATATTTGTTTTCTCAATAAAGATGGAAGGATTAAAAATGGGGTTGCATGATCGCAAGACCTGAAAAAGACCGAGGGGAACGTAGTTAAATTATTTAAGCTCACGTAGATGGGGGATGTCCATAAAATTATAAGAATCTTAAAAGGGATTTAGGTCATCCATAAAAAAGTTGGCCCAATCCAAATGCGCCTGCTTGCGAACCTTCTGCCTTGTCTTAATTAAAAACTTGAAAACAGATTGGAACCGGTCCCAATTCCCCTACAAAGTTCTTGACATCGCCTCTACGAAATGTAATACTATGTATGACTTATAGGAGCCCGGATTGCAAATATCAGAGTTTGAATGGGACGAAAGAA
>Ga0154839_1067_pt1 | contig 12761 bp, 8 predicted proteins | sample Rifle2008BG16ft_FD_116143 | JGI IMG/M metagenome (GOLD analysis project Ga0154839, IMG submission 116143) | Deltaproteobacteria bacterium RBG_16_47_11
CGAGATCTGCGACGAGAATGGGATTCTCTTGATTATCGACGAGATCCAAACCGGTTGGGGAAGAACCGGCAAGCTTTTCTCGTATCAATACGCAGAGGGACTGGAGCCGGACATCCTCATCATGGCGAAGGGACTGGCCTCCGGCCTACCCTTCAGCGCCATCGTTGCGCCTGCCGCGATCATGGAAAAGTGCCCTCGAGGCATCGACGGCGGCACTCTCAGTGGTAACCCTGTGGCCTCTTCCGCGGCTCTGGCCACGATTGAAGTGATTTTCGGGGAAGGCCTCATGGAGAATGCGACCCAGCGCGGAGTCCAACTTACAGGTCTTCTTCGCCAGCTTCAACAGGAGATTGGATTCCGGGGTGAGGTGCGCGGTCCAGGGCTAATGGTCGGACTCGAGCTCAGCCGGCCGGATGGTTCCCCTGCCACGGACATGGCCCGGGCGGTTCAACTCGTCTGCCTTGAGCGTCAGATGTTGATTGCTACCTCCGGCCCATATAGCAATTCGTTCCGTTGGGCTCCGCCTCTGACGATCAACCCTGACCAGGTCGAGGATGGCGTTTCAATCTTTCGTGAAGCGTTATTGGAAGTGCTCAGGCGTTAGCGTCCCATAGTTGATTCGCTAAGGGTCTTCTTTTCACTGTTCATAGAGTGCATTTTAAAATAGAAGCTTTAAGAAGCTTCCTCTCACCCTCCTTTCTCTCGAGGAACGGCGGCAAAGCCATTCGAGCCAAGAGCGTGAGGGTGATGATTAAAGGGGTGACTCTATGAAAAAAGAGAGCAGGTCTCAGGAGAAGGAGATAAGAATCGATCTGAATTATTTGAGGGACCTGACGAAGAAGATGGTGAAGATTCCAAGCCCCCCAGGGAAGGAGAAGGAGGTTGCCCTCTTCATTGCCTCAGAGCTGGAAAGAATCGGGATCAAGGGTAAATTGCAGAGGGCTGAAAAAGACAGGTATAACGTTTTCGCAAAAATGAAAGGAAAGACGAACAAGAGCATTCTTTTTCAAGGCCATATGGATACGATTCCTGACTACGGATGGAAGGAAGCTTTCTGGCCAAAAGAGAAGGATGGACGGATCTACGGAAGGGGGAGTGTGGATATGAAGTCGTCCATCGCGTGTGCGATTGCAGCGATGAAGGCCCTCGTTTCTGCTAAGGAGGTTCCTGAGAAAACGATTCTTCTTGCCGGCACGGTGGACGAAGAGACGGAGAAAAGGGGAATTTTTACGCTGATCGAAAGAGGAGTCGAGGCAGACATGGGGGTATGCTGTGAGCCTACCGACCTGAAAATAGGGCTGGGCCATAAAGGGAACGTTCCACTTCGGGTGTCAACGAAAGGAAGGGCAACCCATGGAAGCACACCGGAGGCCGGGGTCAACGCCGTCTATCATATGGGAGATGTCCTTGCCGCTTTCGAAAAGAATTGGAGGGTCAACGGAAAGCACATCGACGGTATCGGGCATGTTCATGGTACGTACAGCGTCGGGATTATCCGCGGAGGGGAGAGTTATTTCGTTGTTTCTGATCAGTGCCACATCTGGATAGACCGGAGAACCATCCCAGGAGAAACGAAGGAAGATGTAAAAAGGGAAGTGGAGGGTTTCTTGAATCCAATCAAAGGGTCGAGGCCCGAGTTTCAATATGAGATTGCCCTGAATGAAAGACCCGACTGGAAATGGCCGAAGATCATTGAAAGGGGGTATAAATCGGTTCTCATCTCCCCGAAGGAAGAGATTGTGAGATTGGCCTCATCATCCTATAAGAAAGTGGTTGGTTCGGATCCAGAGATGGCCTTCTTGATGTACTGGACCGAGGCCGATTTCCTCGTCAACGAAGCGGGAATTCCGACAATCATCTTTGGTCCTGGCGAGCCAGCGGAGGCCCATTCGACCCATGAATCCATTGCAGTTTCTCAACTTGAAAGAGCAGCAAGAATCTATCTTGACATGATGATGGGGTAATTGTCCATCTATCAGACTGTTCGCAACCAATTTGCGTGATGTTTGGCGACATTAGTTATTCGGCCGTAACGCGTATATATCCCTATTCTTCCTGTTACCCCTCTCCTTCCTTCGACCCCTGCTCTTCCCTCCATAATATCGCAACATTCTTTGTCCATCAATAATTTTCACCAATCTTATCACCTCATTACCCTCACTCAAGCTAAGACTGCACACAATAATAGGCAACTGTTCAAAAAATAGGCAATTTATAGCATTTAAAATACCTTGGTCAAAAAATATTTTAATAAATTCAGGTAGTTACAAAACAGATGTGGGCACAAATGTTGCATCCCATTTTTGCCATATATTGAAATGTATTTTTAAGGTTTTGTTGGTTTTTATTCGTGTATTGAAAAAATGCAATCCATAACATGCAACGGTGAGTGAGGTCTCAATGAAGATAAAGGCAGCGGATCTTTTAATTAAATATTTGGAGCAAGAAGGGGTGGAGTATGTATTCGAGGTGCCTGGAGGAGTGTTAGAACCTATTAATAATGCCCTCTATGAGTCAAAGAAGATAACACCCATCCTGGCAAAACATGAAGAAGGGGCAGCTTTTATGGCCTGTGGATATGCCCAGGTTAGCGGGAAACTTGGGGTTTGCATGGGCACTACAGGGCCGGGTTGTACCAACCTGATGACGGGGGTAGCTTCAGCTTACGGCGATTCTACTCCCGTTTTAGTGTTAACGGGACAGGTTTCTACATCAACTTTTGGGAAAGGAGCCCTGCAGGAATCCTCCAGTGAGGGAATCGATGCTGTGGCAATGTTTAAACCACTCACAAAATACAGTGCCATGGTATTTAAAGCCTCCATGGTGCCAGAGATGATTAGAAGAGCCCTGAGGCATGCTTTTAGTGGTAGGCCGGGACCCGTACATCTCAATTTGCCGCGAGATGTAATGGGGGGGGAGATCGATTTGGACCTAAGAAAGGCTGAGACCTATCGGGGCTGTTGTCAGCCCTTCGATAGGGAGAGCATTAAGAGGGCATCTGCGTATCTGTTGAAAGCTGAAAGACCGGCCATGCTTCTGGGGAATGGGACATTATTATCTGATGCAGCAGAAGAAGCAAAGGCCATTGCGGAGATGTTAAACATTCCTGTAGCCACAACCCCAAAAGCAAAAAGCGTCTTCCCTTCAGATCACCCTTTATCTATTGGGCCATTCGGGCTTGCGTCTTCCCTCTTGGCTGAAAAATATCTGACCGGAGGTGTAGATGTTTTTTTAACTGTAGGAACACGATTTACTGAGTGGTCCACTCAGGCGTGGGATAAGAGGCTATTACCTACCAAGGCCCTGCTGCAGATCGATATTGATCCTTATGAGATTGGTAAAAATTATCCAGTGACGGTGGGCTTGGTCGGCGATGCCAAAGCCATACTGACCGAGATCTACTACGAAATGAAGCGGCAGATAAAGGAGGTAGCTGATTTTAAACCCAACCTATCCATGGCTGAGTTTAACAAATTTAAAGGGGAGTCCCCAATCTACCTTGATGAAGAGAAGATGTACTCCAATTCTAATCCTATAAAACCCCAGAGGCTAATGAAGGACTTGCGGGAGAGCTTGCCCAGAAACACGATCGTCTTTGTGGATGCGGGGAATAGCTATACGTGGGGAATACACTATTTTCCTGTCTATCTTCCCAGAACCTATATTATGGGTATTGGTTTTGCTTCCATGGGCTACGCCACGGCTGCTGCTGTGGGAGGGAAATTCGCAGCTCCCGATAAACCCGTTGTCGCCATCGTAGGGGATGGAGCTTTTCTGATGAACGGCATGGAAATAGCCACCGCGGTCAATTATAACCTGCCCGTGATCTGGGTGATTTTGAATGATGCCCAATTGGGGATGGTTTATCACGGACAGAAGATGGCCTCTAATGCTCATGTTGTCGTCTCCACCTTTAAGAAAGTTGATTTCTGTAAAGTTGCAGAGGGGTTAGGAGCTCGGGGGATAAGGATCGAAAAGCCCGGTGAAATCAACCCGGAATTGATGGATGAAATTCTTAGCAGTGGCCGACCCACCGTATTAGACGTCGCTATCGATCCAGAGGAACCGCCCCCTATGAAATACAGGGTTGCGGCTTTGGAGGAGATTTATGATTGATCAAAAAAAGAAAAAACTATTTGTGATCATTCTATTATCAGGTGTGTTAGCGTTTTGGATCGCAGGGCTCGAGGCCAATCCTGTGCCGACATTGATCATTGCCGATGCCACGGGAGACCCTGCCTCTTTAGACCCTCATATGCATTACAATACTCAACTGAGCAGCATGCTTCGTCAGATTTATGATACGCTGCTTGAACGAGATCCTGACGGAAAGTTGGTTCCAGGACTGGTTGAAAGCTGGGAAAGCATTGATGAAACAACCTGGCAATTTAAGTTGAGAAAAGGGGTTAGATTCAACAATGGGGATGAACTCACTGCAAAGGACGTCAAGTTTTCCATTGAAAGGATCATCGATCCCGAGACCAAATCCCCCCAAGCAAGAGATTATAGAACTGTGAATCGGATAGAGGTGATCGATAAATACACGGTCAATATCATCACGAATGGTCCTGATCCTATTTTGCCTGGTCGGTTTGTAGTCCTTGGAAATGTCCTGCCCGAAGAGGCTTTTAAAAATCAAGGGGGAAACGAATTTTTTAAACATCCCATAGGCGCAGGACCTTTTAAGTTTGTTCGTTGGGAAAGGGGTGAGGAGATTGTCTTAGAGGCCAATGAATCCTATTATCGCGGCTCTCCCATCATCCAGAGGTTGATGTTTAAATTCGTATCCGGAGAAGAAAAGCGCATGGAAATGCTTCTCAGAGGGGATTGCCACATTGTAACCAATGTGATGCCCCAGTATTCTCTAAGTCTGAGCCAAAATAGAAGCACGCGATTGCTAAAAAAACCGAACCTTCAATTTTTTGTTGTGCAAATAAATACTTTAAACGATAACTTTCTTGCTGACAAAAGAATAAGAAAAGCCTTGAATTATGCTACTGACGTTGAGTTGCTGATTAAATACATTCAGAAAGGAAATGGGAGAAAACTAGCCACGTTTACGATGCCAGAAGAGTTCGGATATAATCCTACACTAAAACCATACCCATTTGATTTGGAAAAGGCGAGGAGCCTTTTAAAAACAGCCGGGTACTCCAATGGTTTTAAAATTAAGATCTTAGTCATGGATCATCTTTCTGCGCTAGCCACTGCCTTAAGAAAACAATGGCAGAAAGTGGGAATCATGGCCGAGTTAATTTCATTACCAAGGGAAGAGGCTATTTCACGAGGACTTATTAGAAAAGAAATAGCCTGGGATATATTTATTGGCGATCCCACGGATCCCCTTTTCGATTCCAGTTATCAGATGACTATTCATCTTGACCCTAAGCATCCTGTTTGTCGATTCCACAATGAAAGAATGGTTCAATTACTATCCCAATCAAATTTAACTTTGAATAAAGAAAAGCGCTCCTTTCTTTTAAAAAAAATACAAGAAATTGTGTATGAAGAAGTTCCAACGGTATTTTTATACCAAAATGTTGGATTATATGGTGTAAGGGCAGAGGTGATTAATTTTGTCCCTCACTCGGATACCATGCAAAGGTTATACAAGGTTGGGCTCATTACAAAAAAATTGCAAACCGATAATTAAAGCGCGAGGATCATGGAGTCAGCGTTCATCATCATCCATAAAATCTTACCCGTATTCATTACTATTTTATTAGGCTATTTGTATGGAAAGTTGAGAGATTTAAATGCGGAACCTATTTCACAATTTGTGCTTAATGTGACCTTGCCTTGTTTGGTTTTTTCACTCATGGCAAGAACAGAATTTTCCTTTTCTGATTTTGCAACTATCTCCTTTGCTGCTTTGATCATTCCTCTAACCACAGGATTTGCGGTTTTAGTTTTTTTAAAACTAACCAGCCAAGAGGAGATGAGGGGATTTTACCTCCCGACCATGTTTATGAATGGGGGGAATATGGCTTTTTCGATTGCCTATTTCGCTTATGGCGTCGAGGGGTTGACAAAGGTAGTCATTTATTTGATTCCCTCTTCTTTGCTATGTTTTACCTTAAGCGTTTACATTGCAAGCAATAAATTAAGGATAGTCGAAATGTTAAGACAGCCGGTGATCTATGCACTGATTATTGGAGTCGTTTTGAGTTTTTCAAAACTATGTGTCCACGATGTTTTTTTCCAGACAACAAACTTTATCGGCCAGATAACGATTCCAATGCTATTAGTTATTTTGGGATATAATTTAAACACGCTCCGGTTAAACTCATTAAAGTATGCCCTTTGTGGTTCTTTTTTCCGAATAGGACTGGGGTTTTTAACATCCTTTGTCATCTTCATAGTTATCTTGGGATTGAGAGATACTACGGGTAAAGTGCTTGTACTCATATCTTCGATGCCCTCAGCGATTATGGTATATCCCTTTGCAAAAAAGTATGATGCCAATCCCGATATTGTGGCTTCCGTTATTGTGGCCAGCACGCTCATGAGTATCCTGACCATTCCTTTAGTCATTTGGTTTTTGGGATGATTGAATGAAGCTAACCATTCACCAAAAACTTCTCATGTTCACCTTACCCATTGTCTGTTTTTCTATCTTGGGGGTCGGGTATTACAGCTATTTTACTGCCAGAGGGGCGATTATTAATGAGATTAGAGAGAAAATGCAGAAGCAGGCTGAAGATATAGCCGTGGAGATAGATAGGTTATGCAAGCGGACAAGTATCGATCTGGTTACCCTTTCCGAGCTTACCTCTATTGGGGATTATAATAATAACATCGACTTCGAGCTTTATCATGAGGCCGAAGTGTGTAGGAAATCCATCGAGACATTTATGCTAAACTTTTTACAGAGATCCGAAGTATATTCTGGGGCGGCTTACGCCGATGAAAAGGGAATGGAGATTTCTAAGGTGATTAAGAATGAGGTCGGATCAAGGCGAAGGAATCTAAATAATAGGCTCTTTTTCAGAGAGGCCAGAAGGTTAAAACCGGGAGAAGTGCACATTTCTCCTGTGGATGTGGGAGAGGATAGTCAGGGCATGATACTACGACAGGCCATCCCCATTTTCAATGAAATAGGAGAATTCAAGGGGGTCATGGCATTGGATCTGGATTTCGGGAAGATTCAAAATCTGGTAGGGAAGACAAAAATCGGGAAGACCGGTTATGGTTATCTCGTCAATCAGCAGGGGATTGTCCTTGCCCACCCCGAGGCAGAACGAATCTTTAATCCGTTGGTCTTCCACCCGTTAGGGGCCTCCCAATTTAGAATAATCGCTGAGGGGGTGAGAGCGGGCAAAAATGGGTGGGCAGCGTATTCCACTCCCGACGGGGATCATATAGTGGGTTATGCCGCCGTTGAGGTTCCGCAATGGTCGGTAGCTGTTACGGCTCCCTTTTCCGATTTTATGGGGAGGATCAACCAAATCAAGATCAATTCTACACTGGCGATGTTCTTTATTATGGTGATCGCTACTTTGGGAATCTTGATTATTGCAAGAAGCCTATCTCATCCTGTTAAAAGGTTAGTCAGTTATACCCGGATGGTTTCGAATGGAAATTTTGATCACCAGATGCATGTGAGTTCTATGGATGAGATTGGAGAATTAACCAGATCTTTCAATGAGATGACGATGAAACTGAAGTCCTCTCAAGAAGAGATTGAAGCCTGGAATAGGGGGTTAGAAGAAAGGGTAAGAATAACCTCTGGCGAATTAAGGGCCGAGAAAGAGAAGTTAGAGGGCATCTTTGTGAGCATGGTCGATGCCGTCATTGTTTTAGACAAATTTTCCAAGGTGATAGACTTAAATCCTGCGGCGGAGCGTCTCTTAGGAGCCAATAGACCCGATTTGATGGGTTATCAGATATTGGTCGAACCAAAGAAGTTTGAACCGCAGAATCCTGCTGTAAGAAATCTTCACACGATTTGTACTCCTAAGAACCCGGGTAAGGATTTCTTCAAATGTTGGGAATACTTCGATTGCAAAGAGAAGGAGTGCCCAGCTTTTCAGTCAGAGGAATGGCGCTGCTGGCTATTGCCCGGAACTACCTGCGAGCATTCTTCTTCGATTCCAGTCAAAGGCAAATCAGAGTTAAAAGACTGCTCGAACTGCCCTCTATTTATCCGTATCAAAGAAAAATATGTTCCAATCAAGCAAACAGAGATGGAAGAGATTAAACTCGATAGCCCCCCGAGCACGATTAGAGTGTTTAGGACACCGATGTTCGGCAGCCGCGGTCGATACAGCGGCATGGTCTTTGTGCTCCATGACGTCACAAAGGATAAGGAAATCGAGAAGATGAAGTCTGAATTCGTCTCCAATGTGTCACACGAACTTAGAACTCCGTTAACCTCGATTAAATCTTTTTCCGAATTAATATTGGATGATCTTGACACCATGGATATTGAACTCCGAAAAAGATTCTTAGGGATCATCCGCGATGAAGCTGAAAGACTGACCCGGTTGATATCCGATATTCTCGATCTACAAAAGATTCAAACGAATAATATGAAATGGCATATGGAGAATATTGAGCTATTCGAAGTGATCGAGAACTCTATGAATACGTTCTCAGGGCTGGCTAAAACGAGGAGGATTCATATAAGCTGTGATTGCATAGGCGGGCGCTCTCTGATTTATGGGGATCGAGATAGGTTACAGCAGGTATTAATTAATCTCATTTCAAATGCCATAAAATTCAGCAAAGAGAACGGTCAGATCAGAATTGAAACGACGGAGGTCCCTGACGGTATTTTACTTTTTGTTTCTGACAATGGCATTGGGATTCCCATGGAGAAAAGGGAGAGGATCTTCGAGAGATTTTACCAGGTTGACGGTTCTGCTACAAAAGAAAGGGGGGGGACGGGACTTGGACTGGCCATCTCCAAAGAGATCATCGAGCACCATGGGGGGCGGATTTGGGTAGAAAGTAAAGTGGGGGAAGGTTGTAAGTTCAGTTTCGTTATCCCTAAGGCATCCGTGGATAGAATTTAGGTTTCGTTTAATTCATGACGCCATCCATAGGAAGATCCGCCCCTTTATGCGTGAGGGTCTCAAGAACCTTATGGAAGCCAAGAATATCGCAGGGGGTAAAGGAGGAAGGGAAAAATGCCGAAGAAGGTTTTGATCTGCGATGATGAACCTTATATCATCGAATCTCTAAGTTATTTGGTCAAAAGAGAAGGGTATGAGGTGATTACCGCTGAGGACGGAGAGGAGGCGTTTAATAAAGCCAAAGAAATTCTCCCCGATCTAATTTTCTTGGATGTCATGATGCCCAAGAAATCAGGATTTGAGGTGTGTCAGCAGTTGAAAAAGGACGAAAGAACAAAGGGCATCTATATTGTTATCCTCACCGCGCGAGGAGAAGAATCTAACGAGAAAAGGGGAAAGGAAGCAGAGGCAGATGAATACATCGTCAAACCATTTAGCCCGAGGAAATTGAGTGCAAAGATTCATGAAATACTTGGGTAAAGTGGAAAGGACAAGGATATGAATAAAGGCAAGGAGATGGAGAAGCTGAAGACTAAGATCGATAGCTTAGCCGAAGAACTGTTGCTGGCTTATGAGGAATTAAACCTCTTTTATGATATTAGCAGTTCTATGCGGTCTCCCCTTGACTCGGAGAAGACAATAGATTTCATCCTGAGTAAAGCCTTGGAGGTTATTGAAGCGGATAAAGCCACCATCCTGGTGCTTGATGAATCTGAAAATAAATTAAAAATAAGGAAAGGATTGGTTTCGGGCCATTGGATAAGCGTGGATCCTTCGCATGAGATTGATATAGAAGGGACAATGCTAAGCAAAGTCATCCACGGGGAGAGGGGATTGATCGTCAATGATATTACAGAATGTCAGAATGGCATCAGTCCTCTTATCGCAACGAAGTCATTACTCAGTGTCTCTTTGTATGCCCAGAATAAAGTCATCGGGGTATTCACTCTTGGAGATAGAAGAGGCAGGGAATTCACTTCCAAGGATCTGAAACTCTCCACTGTTTTATCCAGCCAGACGGCCTTGGTTATTGAGAATGATCGTTTATTTCAAGAGAATGCGACCATGGCGGAAATTGGGCGAATCATCGGTTCAACACTGAATATCGATGAGGTGTACGAACGTTTCGCCGAAGAAGTAAGAAAGCTTGTCCCCTTTGACAGAATGAACATCAGCCTTGTCAATTATGAAGAAAACAACAGTACCGTTGCTTACAGCACTGGAAATGCGGTGTCAGTGGGTCAACCTGGAGACGTTTTCCCTCTCGCGGGCTCTGCAACGGAAGAAGTCATGAAGACCCGTACCGGTATCCTTTTCCATCCAGAAAGCAGGGGAGAGGTGGCAGGTCGCTTCCCAGGCCTCCTAACCGCTTTTGAAGCCGGTCACCATTCCATGATGACCGTACCTCTGATATCGAAAGATAAGGTGATAGGAGCCATGTATTTTGGTTCGACGAGACCCAGGGCTTATACGGATCGGGATCTAAGGCTTGCTGAGGGTATTGGGTCCCAGATTGCCGGGGCCATTGCCAACGCACAGCTTTTCAACGAGCACAAGCAGGCCGAGAAAGAAAAGAGAAGCCTTGAAGAACAACTTCGCCAATCCCAGAAGATGGAGGCCATTGGTCAACTCGCGGGTGGCGTCGCTCATGACTTCAATAATCTTCTCACCGTAATCAAAGGCTATAGCCAACTCTCCCTCATCGATCTCAAAACAGACAATCCTTTGAAGGGAAATATCGAAGAAATAGAAAAAGCTTCTGAACGGGCCGTTGACCTGACAAGACAGCTTCTGGCCTTCAGTCGGCGTCAGGTGATGGAACTCAAGGTGATTGATTTGAGCACGATTTTACAGAATTTGGAAAAGATGTTGCGCCGGGTGATTGGGGAGGATATTGAGTTGATCATAAAGTTACACGGTGACCTTGGAAAGGTCAAAGTCGACCCCGGACAGATTGAGCAGGTGATTCTTAACCTGGCGGTCAATGCAAAGGACGCGATGCCCAATGGCGGGAACCTAACTATTGAGATCACCAATGAGGAACTGGATGAAGAGTATGCGTGCAAACATGTTGCTATTAAATCAGGGCCGTATGTGAGGCTATCCGTGAGCGATACAGGTTGTGGTATGACTCCGGAAGTAAGGGAGCGGGTCTTCGAACCCTTTTTCACGACTAAGGAAAAAGGGAAAGGGACGGGGCTTGGACTTTCTACCGTTTATGGGATCGTGAAGCAGAGTGGGGGGAATATCTGGGTTTACAGTGAACCAGGTCATGGCACCACGTTTAAGATTAACCTGCCAAGGGTGGATGAGCCTGTAGATGTGTTGGGGCAGGGAGTAACAGGGGAGGAACTCCCCTGGGGAAATGAGACAATTCTTGTAGTGGAGGATGAGGAGGGGGTCCGGAAGTTGGCCGTGCGGATCTTGCAGAGACAGGGCTATAAGGTTTTGGAGGCCTCTGATGGGGGAGAGGCCTCGATTCTCTGTGACCAGCACGGAGGGACAATTCATCTGCTGCTGACGGATGTGGTCTTGCCTGCGATGAGTGGTCGGAAGTTTGCAGAAAACTTGTTATCCATGCGTCCTGAGATGAGAGTGCTTTATATGTCAGGCTACACAGACAATGCCATTGCCGCTCATGGTGTTTTGGAGGAAGGACTAAATTATATTCAGAAACCCTTTACAGTAGGCAGGCTTTTAAGAAAAGTCCGGGAAGTGTTGGATAAAAATTCTGACCCGATTATTTAGGTTGCCTTTGGCGCTATTGCCATTGCCTTTTGAATTTCCCGGAGTTCTGCTCACTCCCGAAGCTCCCAAGTTCAATTCCCGCTCTAATTCAATCCCCGAGTACCCTAATTCGCGAATTCCCGCGGATAATGGCTGGGGTCTTGTTTTTTTGCAGTCATTCCTGGTAATATGGAGTTTATGGCACGCCCCCTTCGAATCGGATTCCAAGGCGTCCTCTACCACGGGATGACCCGGGGAAACACCGGAGGAGCTATCTTCTGGAACTATGCCGATACGTGTTTCTGAGTCTGGTGAAAGCCGGTCGAAGAGCTCATACGTAGGGATGTTCTAAGGAACGATGGTTTATGTCGACTCGCTCCACTCAAGCTTTGTACTTTCAATAAAAGTTTGAATGGGAATATGAGACTTAACCCCTCAAAATTAGCCCTTGAAAAAGGCGAGTTATTTTGCTGGAGGTCGAAATGGCAAAGCTAGGGTTTGTCGGTTTGGGAACGATGGGCGGCCGGATGGCCAAAAGGTTGCTTGTGGCAGGACATAGCGTTACGGGGTATAACCGGACGCGCTCGAAAGCTCAGTGGTTGGTCGACGCGGGCATGCAGTGGGGCAACTCGCCGCGTGTGGTCGCTGATGAGACGGATGTCATCTTTAGCATGGTGACGAATACAGAAGCATTGCTGGCCGTCGCTGGCGGAGGCGAGGGTATTCTCGAAGGGTTGAGACGCGGCAAGGTATACATTGATATGAGTACAGTCAGCCCAGCCGCCAGCCGTGAGTTGGCCCAGCAGGTCGCTTTAAAAGGCGCGCAGATGCTCGATGCGCCCGTATCTGGAAGTGTGAGTACTCTCGAAGAGGGCAAGTTATCCATCATGGTCGGTGGCGACAAGAGTACTTTCGAACGCGTCAAGCCAATTTTAGAAGACATCGGACCGAAAGTGATGTACGTTGGCGAAAACGGCTTGGCAGCCACATTGAAAGTGGCAATAAATCTCAGTGTCG
>Ga0154839_1270_pt1 | contig 12559 bp, 12 predicted proteins | sample Rifle2008BG16ft_FD_116143 | JGI IMG/M metagenome (GOLD analysis project Ga0154839, IMG submission 116143) | Deltaproteobacteria bacterium RBG_16_47_11
TCATAAATTCGGTAACAAATTTATTCACTCAGGACTTAGTGCTGAGTGAGCAATTGCTTCAATTCACAGCTTTGAGGATATGTGACCGTATTTGCGAATCGAAGCACTAAGCCTGAATAGATAATAGATTTGATCGATTAACGATGATAATTAGCACACCTTAGAAGGAGAAGAAAAAAATGATGGGGTGTTGGAGACATCAGGGCGGTTGCGGTGATACAAAATCTAATCTTGATGGTCTCGTAAAAAGTCTGAAAAGGCTATTTTCTGTCATTCCTGCACAAGCAGGAATCTAGTCTTTTTAGGTATTTAGAATTTCTCTGGATTCCCGTTTTCACGGGAATGACAACTTTTTACGAATTCATCAATCTTGTCTTATGGCAAAAAGGATTAAGCTTGACAAAGCTTCTTAAGTTATTCTATTTTAGCGTTATATTAACAAATGGTCAGTCCAAATTTCATATCTTTTAAACATGAAAGGGCCTTTCTGAAGAAGAGTCAAATTTAATCAAATTTTACATGGAGGGAGGTGAACCTTTTAATAGAATGTCGCCTATTTTCTTTCCTTAACTCTTTTATAAAAGGAGGATGGTATGAGTAAAAAAATGAAGGAAGACAAGACAAGTGAAGAGAAAGTTTCTCGTCGTAGGTTTTTGAAGACCGCGGCAGCAACAGCTGGTGTGACTGCAGCGACCATGGGTGTTCCGTCGTTTCTCAAACATGCTTCAGCCGCACCGATCAAATGGAAGGTCCAAACAGCTTGGAATGCAGGTGATGCTGCCTACGTCTGTTTCCAGGATCTCTGCAAATTGGTCGGAGAGCTTTCCGAAGGCAAACTCGTTTTTGAAGGGTTTCCTGCCGGAGCCATTGTGGGTACGTTTGAGATGTTCGATGCCGTAAAGGCTGGTGTTTTTGATGCAATGCATTGCTTTGACGTCTACTGGGTAGGTAAAGCACCTGCTTGCACCTTCCTTTCATCTTACCCATTTGGGATGGATCGGCCCGATCAATGGGAGACCTGGTTCGAGAAATTGGGAGGAAAAGAAATTGCCCGGGAAGCCTATGGCGCGCACAATTTGATGTATGTCGGCCCCATCCAGCATGATGATAACCTGATTCATTCCAAAGTGCCCATCCGTTCATTTGAGGAATTCAGGGGTAAAAAGATCCGTTATCCGGGCGGAATTATCGCGGATATTTATCGTGCAGCGGGTGTCTCCACTGTGCTTCTTCCAAGCGCAGAAGTTTATCCTGCTCTGGAGAAAGGGGTGATTGATGCCTCAGACTTTGTCGGAGCAGCCGTTAATTATAGCTTGGGATTTGGCGAAATTGCTAAGTACATTGTTATGGGGCCTCCATCCACGCCATGTCTCCATCAGCCCGTGGACTTAATGAGCCTGGACATTAATATGGGCAAATGGAAAGCTCTGCCTAAACATCTACAGCAGATCGTTGAAGCAGCTGTCAAACAACATTCGTGGGAACAATATGCCTTCGTCCAGAAAGCGGATCTTAAGGCTTTTGATGACTTCCAGACAAAACAGAAGGTTACCATCATTCGGCTCAAAGACTCGGATATCGAAAAGTTCAAAAAGTTTGCGCCGGAATTATGGGTCACATGGGCCAAGAAACATCCCCTTGCCACGAAAGCCTTCAAATCTCAATGGGAGTACATGAAATCTATTAAAATTGGTTACTATACTGAAGCAGATCTGGTAGATTTAAAAGGCCACAAGCTTAGCATTTAAAGTGCTGGGGAGGGGGAAATGAGATTCATTTTAAGTCCCTCTCCCCATTTTATGTGAAATCAAAAATTGCCTGAACAAACTCCCCTCCCTTGGGAGACTTTGTCACAATAAGGGGATCGACAGAAAATGTCATGCTGAACTTGGTTCAGCATCTAAGCCAAGTCCTATGTTGTGAGACCCTGAAATAAATTCAGGGTGACAGAAAAAGAATCACGACGTAGTCGCTCAAAGGGGGAGGAGATTAAAACCGGGAAATCCAAAAATGTTTGGTTAGGAATGAAGATCACCTGAGGAGAAGGTTATGAATGGTTTGAAAAAATTTATGATGGCTGTGAACAAAACGAATATCTTTATGGGGAAATTGATGGTTGGAGTCACCCTGTTGGCTGTCTTTGTCATCACCCTTGAGGTAGTGCTGCGTTATGTGTTTAATAAGCCAACGAATTGGGGCCATGAGACCATGATCCTGCTTTTTGCTGTCTTTTATTGTGCGGCTGCTGGTTACGCTCATTACTATCGAGCCCACGTGAGGGTTGATGTTTTTTATTCTACTCGATCGGAGCGAACGAAAGCTTACCTGGATTTGGTCAATGCCGTATTTTTCTTTCTCTTCACAATCGTGTTCATTTACACGAGCTGGAATTTCTACTGGAGTTCTCAGACGATGCAGGCAGGTTCAAAGATCTTCGGAATAGAAATTTTAGGAGAGATGTCCTTTACCGACTGGCAGCCACCCTACTACCCCATCAAATTCATGATGCCCTTTGGGGGGTTTTTATTGTTCCTGCAGGGAATTGTCTGGCTTATCCGTGACATTCATATGGCTGTGACAGGGAGGCAAATGACATGAGTATTGAGCTGATTACGATTACGATGTTCGGATCGATGTTAATCCTATTGATGTTAGGACTTCCTGTAGCTTTCTCTTGTGGGGCAGTAGGAGTCATCTTTACGGCATTGCTTCAGGGTCCCGAGGCCGTAAACATTGTTCCAACCCGGATTTTTGGACTCATGGTCAATTACCTTCTTGCCGCCATTCCTCTCTTCATTTTCATGGCCTGTATTCTTGAACGGGGCGGTCTCATTGGTGAGATCTATGAAATGGTCCATCAATGGGTAGGATGGCTTAAAGGCGGCGTGGCGACGGCAAGTGTTGGGGCCTGCACTCTGATGGCCGCCATGGTGGGTGTCATCGGAGCGAGTGAAGTGACCATGGGCGTGATCGCCCTCCCGGAAATGCTAAAGCGAAGGTACGATAAATATATTGCCGCCGGGTCCATCCTGGCAGGAGGAACTCTCGGTATTCTCATCCCACCAAGCGTCATGCTCATTGTCTATGGGATGGTGGATAACAGTTCCATCGGCCAGCTTTATGCAGGAGCATTTTTGCCGGGCTTCCTCCTTGCTAGTTTGTATGTTATCTATATCACCCTTCGGTGTTATATCAATCCGAGATTAGGGCCTTCTATTCCTAAGGATGAACGTTTACCGCTGAAGGGGAAACTCAGGAAAACTTTACCCATCATTCCCGCGGGCATTTTGATTTTCTTGGTCCTCGGAACGATTATCGTTGGCATTGCAGCACCCACCGAAGCTGCAGGCGTCGGGGCAGCCGGAGCAATCATCCTAACAGCAATTCAGGGCAAGCTAAAATGGAAAGGTATTGTGGAGGCCTGTGAAAATACTCTGAAATCTTCTGCCATGGTCCTCTGGACCATGTTCGGGGCTAATGTTTTCGTAGCTCTCTACGTCATGGTCGGTGGCGCGCAGTTTGTCACGGATGTGCTTGTTGGATCCGGGCTGAGTAAATGGATGATCCTTGTGATCATGCAGCTCATCCTGGTCTTTCTCGGTTGTTTCATCGATTGGGTCGGAATTGTCATGCTCACCGTCCCCATTTTTGGTGTAATCATTCGTAAACTGGGTTTCGATCCGATCTGGTTCGGGGTGCTTTTTGCCGTCAATTTGCAAATTTCCTTTCTTTCTCCTCCATTTGGGTATGCCCTTTTCTATCTTAAAGGCGTAGCGCCACCAGAGATTTCGACTACAGACATCTGGAAGGCGGCAGCCCCCTTTATTGCTCTCCAAGTTGTAGGATTGGTCCTTTGCATGATCTTTCCGGAAATCATCCTTGTTGTGCCTACCTATTTCTTCAGAAGTTGAGAGGTTGTCATTCCGTCAATTTTCTTGGAGACGCCCCTCTTTGCAGGGGCGTCTCTTTTCTACCATGCAGGTGGTGAGACGATGGAGAAGAAATCTCAGGTCTCGACAGAGCCCCATGAGTACCAGGCACCGACAATCTATGTGGGTATCTTCTATGCAGTATTGATCGCCTGGACCATGATCTGCATCCTTCTCATAGGTTTCAAAGTGAGTCAATCGGAATGGACCAATTTATTCCAATTATCCATGTTCGCATTCATCATCGCGATGACCTGGTATTTTTCTATGGGAATATCTTATCGAGTCAATGTAGAAAAAGATGGGACCGTTCAACTGACGAGTTTCAGAAGAATTCTCAGGGTTCATTTCCAGAAGATGGAGCTCATTGAGGGGCCTCATCTGCCCATTGGGTTCATTCGATTTCGGTTGGAACGCGAAAAGGCCTACCTATTCTGTGTGATTAAGAATAAGGAGCTTCAGAAAATCTTGCTCGCCATCTGGAAGGCAAATCCTGACATTAAATTCAAGAACCTAACACTGAATAGCTGGAACCAGACCGGTATTTGACAGCCCCCCTGGGGCAGGCGTGAAAGATCGTTTTGTCCTTTGTAGCGTCGGCATTTATTGCCGACGTAGAGCGCCCCCGGTAAACGAGGGCGCTACGAATTCCTCCCTATTAAAGGGAGGACGGGAGGGATTTTCAATGGCTGAACAATCACGAAAAACTCCGCAATCCGAATTCCCTGCCTGCGCGAAGCCGTTTCGGCGAAGGCAGGCGAAATCCGCAATCCCTTTTACACGTGGCGATCTGCGGGTGCTACATGGATTTTATTTTCAATCGACTCGGCTCCTTTGACATTATTAATGATCTTTTCAGCTCTTGTTTTGGTTGCTTTTTCATCGACCACGCCGAGCAAACGAACTTTGCCGGGCTCATCGACAATGACTGAAACATAGGCGCCTGCAGGCCCGTAGGTTAACCCTGCCTCGATGAGGGCAGCTTCCGCCCTGTTTTTAAGGCTCATCATTTCCAAAGATTTCATAGCATCGACGGAACAGACCTTGATTTCTTCGGAGCGAGCCATTGTTAAAATGGTATCCACAGCCAATTTCACGGTAACCTTGTCCATGTTCAGCACGATGTCATAAAGCTCGTCATTCTCCCAATCTACTTTGAAAGCGAATCGGATGAAGCTGCTTCTTTCATGGTCACTGTCCCCTATCGCTTTCGAAGCCGCCTCTCGATGCATGCCCCTTTCGACCAGATTTTGAATACGCTTTTCGAGTGAAGCAGTCACCCGGATATGCAGAGCGCAGTTGAAATCCCGCAGGAGGATTTGGCCCCCTCGGCCTAAAAAAACGGCATCTCCCCGGCCGGCCAACTCATACACGACAGAGGTGAGACGATCGAGGTCAATGGTAGGTCTGTGGGAGAAAAGCCTGTAAAGCAAGGAGGGGGTCTTCTCATCGATTTTCTTAACACTTTCAAGAAAACCCATCTCCCGCGCTGCCTTTTCAATAGCTTCTGTATCATAAAAAGTGTATCCCAATTTTTCAGCAACCTGTGTGGCGATTTCTGATCCATTCGTCCCCATCTTTCTTGAAAAAGTAATAAAATGCATCTGAGGCCTCCCCAAATACTAGAGTGAGAGTGGTAAAAAATATGTTATAAGGAGGAGGATGGGATGTCAAGTTAAAAGGGAAGATTCTGTAAGGATTTCTTGACATAGGAAGGGAAATCGTTTAATTTAAACGCGAGGAGGAGGTAAATAATATGTTCGTGCTTTACCAGAATTTTTTGTTATGGGTTTGTGTCGCCATCGTAGGCGGCGTTATTGGTTTCGTTATCTACGGGTGCATAAAGGGTTTCGAAAACATATTTCCTGATGCATAATTTTTTACACCAGCTCACCCATTCGATCGGCAACCCATTTGGCTAAGTCCTTGGGTTTGTCAGAATCAGAATAGGGGCTTACATTTTCGTCCTTCCCCAGTTTTAGCAGATACTTTTTGCCTTTGTTCTGGTTCAGTTCGATCACTGCGATACCACCGCCAAAGGTTTGGGGTATTCTAAATTTCAGGGCCTGTGCCTCGTTAAGTTGTTCCATCTTTTGCATAATTTCTTTCCAATCCATCTTCATTTCATTCTCCTTTTCTAATAAGTTGTATCAATCAAGATGGTTACACCCGATTCTGTCGATCTTCGAAAAATGCCAAGGAACCCTAAGCTTAAAACTGAGATTCCTGCATGGAATAAGATTTTATTTGTATTATTCTATTTTGTTTGTTAAATACGTTCTCGGCAAAAGATTTATTCTCAGTGTCATCAGTGGCCTAAATTCATGAATTTATGTTCATGAGTTTATCATTCTATTTAATCATTGTCAATTGTAGTTTCAACGTATATATAATTGACAATCTTTACAGGAGTATTTGCCATACCAGACTGAACTGAATAAGAACTGAAAAATCCTTGACATTTAAGAAATAACTTGTTATTATTATTAAGAATTAAATAAAGCTTTGTTGGGTCCAGAAATTTATAAATATTTCTGGAGGTTAAAAGCTGGATGGTCGGGCCGCTATCCGAAAATAAATTTCGGGAGCGGCTTTTTTATTGGGATGGAGGAATGCGTTTATAAAGGAGATTTATTCCTAAAATTTCGGAGGTCTTTTTACCGATGGGGGAGTGGAAGTTCGTAACGAATCATGCTTTGGTTCTCGCCTATTTGGCTAAACATACGCAAATGACTGCGCGAGAATTATCTAATTCGATAGGAATTACCGAACGTGCAGTCAGGAAAATCATCGCCGATCTTGAGAGAGAGGGGTATTTTGAAAAAGAAAGGGAAGGAAGGCGGGTGAGATATTATGTCAATTCGAAGTTACCCTTTCGTCATCATACTCAGAAGGATAATGCGGTAGAAAAACTCCTGGGGGCATTAGGCTGGGAAGGAGAAAAGTGAAAACTTCCATAAAAATCCCGACCTTTAATCCGGGATGTTTTAGTTGTTCTTTTTATACCAGTTCACAAATCGCCTAATACCCTCCTCCATCTTCACCCCGGGTTGATATTTCAGCATTCGTTTTGCTTTGGTGATATCCGCATAGGTCACAGAAACATCACCCGGCTGTGGCTCCAGCATCTCGATACTTGCTTTTTTGTCGAATGCCTCCTCAATCAATCTGATCAATTCTTTTAAGGAAGTGGTCTGGGATTCTCCGAGATTATAAATATCAAACCCTTTATGATAACGGATGACGCCAAGGATCCCGTCAATGAGATCATCGATATAGGTGTAATCCCTCCGGGATGAGCCGTCTCCATAAATCGGGATTTTCTCGCCTCGGTCAATCAAACGGGTGAATTTATGAATCGCCATCTCAGGCCTCTGTCTCGGACCATAGGCGGTGAAGATTCTCAGACAGGCGATATTCATCCCATAAAGATAATGATAAGAATAGGAGAGAAGTTCTCCGGCCCGTTTGGTCGCTCCGTAAGGGGAGATGGGTTGGATATCAAGATCCTCTTCTGTAAAGGGAACTCTTTGGTTTTCTCCATAAACCGAGGACGAGGAGGCAAAAATGAAGCCTTTGATTCCATGCGCCTTACAGGCTTCCAGAAGGACGATCGTCCCGCGAATGTTCACATCCTGGTAAAGAAGGGGATCAGAAATGGAAGGCCTCACTCCGGCCCTGGCAGCCAGATGGACAACGAAATCAACTCGATGTTTTCGGAACGCCTCTTGAAGATGCTCAGGGTTTCGAATGTCCCCCGTGACGAGCTCAAACAGCTCCGGGAACTTCTTTTTCACTCCCTCCACATTCTTGATTTTTATATTGGGATCATAAAAGCGATCAAAATTGTCGAGGCAAATCACTTTGACTCGGTTGCTTAAAAGGCGTTCACAAAGATGGGAGCCGATGAATCCTGCCCCGCCCGTCACAAGAATTGTGTCCATCGCTCACCTACTTTTTCTCAAGAGGATACTTTACCAACAAAGTGATAGCCGCTGCAATTAGAGGCAACACAAAGACTGCCTTTATTGCCATCGGTACCCCCCACGTATCTGCGATGGCTCCGAGGAGCGTTACCCCGACTCCTCCCGCACTGATAGTGAACCCGACCATCATGCCCGAGGCCATTCCAAGAGATTGAGGAAGGAGGGCCTGGCCCATAACGGTCGTGAGGGCGAATGAAGAGATCAACACCATCCCTGCCATCCCTAAAAAGATAAAAGCCATGAGACCACTCCCATAATAGAAAAGAAGAAGGAGAGGGAATGACAGGATCAAGGTGATGAAGAGGAATTTTTTGTGACCCCATCGATCCGCCAGCGGAGCACCCAGAAGCGCGCCCAAAACGCCCGCCATGAGAAAGGTTGTAACGAGTTTCCCGGCATAGAGAGGATTTCCTTTAAGGTAATTGATGTAATAGAAAGGGATGTAGGCGACCAGCCCGGCTTGGATCCATGCTCTAATCGTGGCGGTGGTGACGAGAAGGGAGAACGAAGTCAGTTGATTTTTGGAAAGAGGTGCTTTGATCTCCTTCTTCGCCTCTCTGTGAGCGGCCGCGACAGGGGCGGTGAGAGTCGACATGTTAAAGAATAAGATGATGGCGATGAGAATTCCCGGCAGGATCAGGCTCAACGTTCCCTTGGGGCCGTAGGAGGTAACGAGCGTAAGTGCCAAAATTGGACCGATAGCAATCCCAAAGTTCCCACCCACTGCAAAAATCGACATACCCGTTGCCTTTTTTTCACCCGTGAAATAGTACGCTGTCTTGAACCCTTCCGGATGGAAACTGGCAACTCCAATGCCGGTGACAATGACACAAACAACGAGGAGAGAGTAATTAGAAACGAAACCCGTCAGGGACAATCCAAGACAGGCGATAAAAGGAGCCAAGGGGAGAAACCATCCGAAGGGGTGTCTGTCTGAGAGATGTCCAAATACAGGCTGAATAATTGAAGAGGTTAGATTCGCGGCCAGAAGGATGACGCCCGACGTCGTGTAGGATAAGTTTAGTGCCTCTTTGAAAAAAGGAAGCAGGGCGGGCAGGGATCCCTGATTGATATCTGTTACAAGATGGGCAGCGCTGAGGATGGCCAGCGCTTTTTTGTTGAGCCTCATGGTCTTTCCTTTAAAGAATTATCATTATTGATGATCAGCATACCTTTGTCAAATCGTATTTAGATGAAGGCGGCGTAAGGGGCAAACACCCAAACACCCGCCACAATAGACATTTGATCATTTTTTGGCTATGATTAACCAATTAAAAGGGTTCCAGGGGTCTAGGATTCAATTGGGGAAGCGAAACCATTAAGAAATAGTTGCAGAGGAAATTCTTGAAAGCTCGAATCCTCGAACCCTAAATCAATTCTTGGACAAGGTGATATTATGAAGATCGCAATTTCAGGGAAGGGTGGGGTTGGGAAGACGACACTTGCGGGAGTCCTGGCAAGAATCTTGGCGCATCGCGGCCGAAAGGTCCTCGCCATTGACGCTGACCCCGATTCGAACCTCGCTTCGGCCATCGGCCTTCCAAAAGAAGTTCTTGCCAAACTCTCGCCCATTGCTTCGATGACTTCTATGATTGAGGAGCGAACGGGTGCCAAAAAAGGTAGTTATGGGACGATGTTCAAACTTAATCCAAAAGTGGATGACCTTCCTGACGACATGGGGGTAAATTATCAAGGGGTCAAACTCCTTCTATTGGGTTGTATCCCCCAGGGAGGTGGAGGCTGCTTCTGCCCGGAAAATGTCCTTCTGAAGAACCTGGTTCGTCATCTTCTGGTCCAGAGGGAGGAAGCCCTGATCATTGATATGGAGGCGGGTTTAGAACATCTTGGGAGGGGAAGTACAAGATATGTGGATGCTCTCGTCATTGTTGTGGAACCGGGGCAGAGGGCCATTAATACAGCCAAGCAGATCAAGAAACTGGGAGAGGATCTACACATAAAGAAAATAATGATTGTTGGAAACAAAGTGACCTCAGAAGAAGACAGAAAGATTATTGGGGAAAACCTTTCCGATTTTCCGGTGTTAGGCCACATGAGTTTTAACCCTATGGTTCTTCAGGCGGACAGAGAAGGAAAATCTCCGTATGACATTGACGAAAAAATTAAAGAGGAAGTGAGTGCCATCCTTGCAGAGTTGGAAAAGAGAATCTAACAGCAGGAATGATGGAGTGATGGAGTAATGGAATGATGATAGATACATAAAGGATTAACCCAATATTCCAGCATTCCAATATTCCATTATTCCAAGGTTCAGTCTATGATCCGCACAATTTTTGTTTGGTCTTGTATCGTTTCCGCCACATTGGTCCTCGGGATGTTTGTTTTCGTCACCTATCCCTTTGACCGAAAGGGAAGGGTGGGTCATTATTATGCAAAACTCTGGGGGAAAATTGCTCTGCTGGCCAACCGGGTGAAGGTCAGGGTAGAAGGCATGGAGCATCTGAATGGGAAAGGCCCCTATATCTTTATGTCAAACCATCAGGGTTTCTATGATATCTTTACCTTGCTGGGCCATCTTCCCTATCAGTTTAAATGGTTAGCCAAGAAGGAGCTCTTTTCCGTTCCATTTTTAGGTTGGGCGATGGCCGCCGTAGGCTATATCAGTATCGATCGGGGAGGAACTCGGGACACCGTGGAGGCCATGAACGAGGCGGCTCAGAAGATTCGAGATGGGATGTCCGTGGTCATCTTTCCCGAAGGTTCAAGAAGTCCCAATGGTTCGATCCAACCTTTTAAAAAAGGAGGGTTCACCCTGGCGATTAAGTCAAAGGTTCCTATCGTTCCCATTGCGATCAGTGGAAGTCGGGACATCATGCCGAAGGATGGTTTAACTGCTCGCCCAGGAGGGATTCGAATGTTCGTAGGGCATCCCATCGAGATCCAACACGATTCTTTAAAGGATAGGGAGTCCTTGATGAAGAGAGTGAGAGAAACGATCTCCAAAAATTTTGACGTGATCTCTCAGGAAGAGAGCGAGGAAAAAGAGTGATAGAGGATTCTATCAAAGAAAGGCTGAAACATGAGATTGTGGGGATCTTGCTGATTGCCGTAGGCGTCTTTCTCTTCCTTAGTTTGGTTTCTTACCATCCCATGGATCCCTCTTTCTTTTCCTACACCTCCTCAAAGATCAAGGGGATTCATAATTGGATGGGGATTGTAGGAGCCTATCTCTCCGGCCTCCTCTTCCAGGGCTTCGGCTTCCCTTCTTTTTTGCTTTCTTTCGTTCTGGTCGTCTTTGCCTTCAGTTTCATTTTCAGGTGGGAGTGGGAATACTTATCTCTGAAAATAGCCGGTTGGGCGGTGATCCTCATCAGCACTTCTTCCCTCTTTGGTTTATGGTTGAGCCCCGTCCGTATTTATAGTCAGGACCTCTTAATGGGAGGGTTTATCGGAGAGATTTTTTCGAGAAATCTTGTCCGGTATTTCAATCGTCCAGGAGCGACCATCCTTTTATTGATGATTTTGATCCTTTCATTCGTTCTGGGGACGGGGATCTCCTTCATCTCTCTCGTCAAGCATTTGGGAGAGGCTCTTCAAAAACTGATCGGAAAGATCGGGACGTTCAAAATGGTTAGAAGAGAGGGAGCGGAGAGGGAAAGGAAATTGGTGAAGCAAAAGCAGGAGAAAAAAGAAGCGAAAGAGGTTCCCCCAACGGTCGTCATAGAGAAACCATCTCTTCCTTCGAAAAGAGAGGAGGAGATGAAACAAGAGGCGTTCGAATTTCTGGAACCCTCGAAAGCATTCCAACTCCCTCCCATTTCTTTGCTCGAAGCCGAGGTAGAGAAAAGACAGAAGATTGACCGGGAGAGTTTGATCATGAATTCCCGTATTTTGGAGAAGAAACTTCTGGATTATGGAGTGGAAGGGAAGGTGGTCGAGGTGAGGCCCGGTCCCGTGATCACGGTCTATGAATTCGAGCCGGCTCCCGGAGTGAAAGTCTCCCGGATTGTCAACTTAGCGGATGACCTGGCTTTGGCCCTGAGTGCTCTTTCAATTCGTATCGTTGCTCCCATCCCTGGCAAAGCCGTCGTGGGCGTTGAAGTTCCTAACAAAAACAGGGAGACAGTCTATCTCAAAGAAATCATCGATTCCGATCCTTTCCGAACTTTTAAATCGAAACTCTCTTTTGGGCTGGGAAAGGACATTTCAGGGGAGTCTTTTGTCGTTGATCTTGCAAGAATGCCCCATCTCTTGGTCGCCGGATCAACAGGGTCCGGGAAAAGCGTTTCCATCAATGCCATAATCTGCAGCATTCTCTTTAAGGCCGCTCCGGACGAGGTTCGATTCCTCATGATCGACCCAAAGATGTTAGAGCTCTCCGATTATGAAGGCATCCCGCATTTGCTTCTGCCTGTGGTGACCCATCCGAAAAAGGCAGCGGCTGCCCTCCGGTGGCTGGTGGAAGAGATGGAACGGCGGTACACGGTTCTCGCTGAAAAAGGAGTAAGGAATATTGAACATTACCACCAGAGAATGGAGAAGGAACTGAAAGAGAAAGGGAAAGTTTATAAACGGAAGGGCGATGTTTTAGAGGGAAATGAGGAGAAGGTAACGGAGCCGATGGAAAGACTCGCTTATATTGTGGTGGTGATCGATGAATTGGCAGACCTGATGATGATCTCTTCG
>Ga0154839_1090_pt1 | contig 12551 bp, 18 predicted proteins | sample Rifle2008BG16ft_FD_116143 | JGI IMG/M metagenome (GOLD analysis project Ga0154839, IMG submission 116143) | Deltaproteobacteria bacterium RBG_16_47_11
AGGAGAACCTGGATTTCACAAAGCAAAAATCTTGTCCAAAATCTTAATGATTTCAAGAGGCGGTTATAGACCTTTCAGTTATCTTGGACAGCAATGATAGACCCTGGAGTATGGCCCGGAGTATGAAGGCATACAATCTTTTTTTCTTCTCCAATTCTCAATATCTACTCTGGGGTATTTAGTTTCACATCCACAGGAGCCGGGGGAAAAACGGTTCCATGTCATTATTTCCTCCTTAGACCTGCTTTTAATCTTCTATAATCCGCCATTGTAAATCCTTCCCATTGGCATGGAAAAATGGAGTTGTTGTGGTATAACGGCTCGTTTTCGAGGTCGAATTGTGACATTTGTTTTGCCTTTTCAAACAAAGGGGTATGAGGGATAGGCGAATATTCAACAATGAGTGGCTTCGCTCCAGTTTCTTGAACAAAAGCGATGCATTCCTCAGCCTCCCCTACCCTTTGCCCGGGCAATCCCACCATGATATAGATCCCTATTTCCTCTTCTGAATACCCTGCCCTTCTTAGATTCCTGACAGCCCTCACAAATTCTCGGTTCCCTACCTTCCCTCCCGTTTCCTTCTGAGTTGCCTCATCCGATGTCTCAAATCCTAACCGTATGGTTTTAATTCTTGCCCTGAAAAGTAGTTTTGCCAGTTCTTCATCAATCTCCCTGATATGAAGGCCATTAGGGGTATGAAAATTACATTGAATTCCTCTTCTAATAACCTCCTTTAAAATCGGCATAATATGATCCCGGGGCTTTATAAGGAGAGCATCGTCATAAAAGGCAATATTATTTATTTTGTGTTGAGCCGTCCAATATTCAATTTCTTCAACCACTTTGAAAGGGTCTCTTCTAATAAAGCCTTCTGCTAAAAATGTGGAGGCACAATAAGTGCACCTCAATGGGCAACCTTTTGAAGTAGCAATGCAAACATAATCAAGCTCAGGATAGAGGTCAAAGGATGGATAAGGAAGAAGATTGAAACCAACCTCGGACTTGGAATTTAGTCTTCGGATTTCAGAGTCGTTGGTGACCGGGGGCCATCGGGTCTTGGTATGGGTCAATTCAGAGATTAATCTCAATGCTTCCGCTTCCCCTTTTCTTGCGATAATGAAATCTGCCCCCGAATATTTTGATGCATGTTCATGACAAAGGGCGGCATATATCCCTCCAAGAAATACAGGCACATCTTTAAAAAAATCTCTTGTTATTTGAACCGACTTAAACAGGCCAGGATACCAGAAGGTCATCCCCGAAGTGAACCCGATGACATCCGGGGCTTCGATTGAAGAGAGTTTCTCGATGAAGGTATCTTCGGAAATCCCGTACTGGCTGTAATATCTCGGAATGTTCTTGATAGGCTCCGGTTTTTCAATCCTTGTCCTTAAGAAATTTCCATCCCCATATCTCTTTATCTTAGAATAACCGTCGAGGCAGTCGACCAGGGTCACCTTAAACCCATACCTCCTCAAAAGGCTTGCAACATAAAGGAGCCCTATTGGCTTAATCCAGAAGTTGTAGGCGGCAAAGTCCGTAATCAAAGGGTTGATGAGGAGGATGTGTGGAGATGTGTACATCGCAGTGCCTTTTTTTACTATTATAACATTAGAGGATCGCCTCTTTGCTGTCATCCAAGATATTTTTCAGATTGAGTCCAATTTATGTTAGCCTGGTAATAGAGGGACGAAATGAGACGAGATATCTTTATCCGATTGGTCTACCTCGGAATATTCAGATTCGTTTATCTCTTTACGGTTGGCAGCTTGATTCAGCCTCCGGTGGCAGAATCTCAATGGCCTCAACTTGAGTTTATCTCGTATGCAGCAGGATTTTTCTCCCCGGTCTATATAACTCACAGTGGCGACCAGAGCGGAAGACTATTTGTGGTGGAACAGGGAGGGATCATAAAAATCATTAAGGACGGGGGGTGTCCAACCGAACCCTGCAGGGAAGCATCTCATTGCAGTGATCGATCCAGAGGGTAAGATTCAGGCGTTCGATGAAACAAACAATATCGTGGTAAGCAACAAAACCTTACAGTAACTGTCAAAGGACTCGGGTACCGGTCTTGGAAACGAGGTCTCCAATATGGGCAAGAAGGTCGTCTTGGTCTTGCGCATCAAGGAAAATCTTGTCTTCAGTGATTTCCTGGCACAAGATCGATTTGAAACGGTTCTGAAAAAGATGACCATGCCGGCGATGACGCATGTTATAGCCAATCGCATAACCGGTAAGTACCCGGCGCAGAACGATAGAAATCGGTGTCCCGCCGGTACGCAACAATAGGTGGAAATGATTGGGGAGTAAGGCCCAACCATAACACGCAGTCCGGCTTTCTTCCAAGTTGGTCCCCAGGCGCTCCAAGAAATCATCCCGGTCCCGATCATCCTGAAAAACGGCCTTGCGTTCAATCCCTCTGGCAATAATGTGATGAAGCGCCCCCGGCGCATCTATGCGTGACTTGCGCGGCATGAAGTCTCCATGCCAGGGAAACAGGAAATTGTCAAATTATAAACTTATGTACGTCCCCTATTCTGGCTTAGTGGACAAAGGGTTTTTGCCACCCATATATATACCCAAGCCTGGAAAACCACAAATGGAAGAAAAAAAAGTTCCACATATTTCCCAAAATAACGATAGGCCGGCCAAATAACAAGCAGGCAATAAGGGAGAGTATGACCCAATGACGCAACCCCCAGGCTTACCCTCCTGGAGATCTCTGCAAGCCTCATTTCAATATTGTCTTCTCCCTCGGTTTTATTAGTCATCTTTCACAGCTAACGCCTGAAATAACCCGCCGGGGCAACCACCCTGTCAGAAGACTGCAGCGAGCTATTCCCGGTCGGGTTGATTGATTCGTTAGAGGTGTCTCTATTGTTTCTTGATTAACTCAATTTCGTCTGAATATTCCTCGTAGTGAACGAGCCCCATTTTGTCGCTTTTTATCATTATCCCTTTTTTCAAATAGCTCTATTCTTCCTCGGGGAACTCGGTTGAATATTCATTTGCATCGATTGAGAAAACGACAATCCCGAAATCATCAATGAAATAACCTGACCTTATCGCCAACCCTGATCTCGGTACCATCTGGGTATTTCATTTTATAGCTCTAACATTAAAACTCAGCGGCGGCTTTTGGCCGTCCGCTGAAGCGCCTTGTTAGGCGATTCTTTTTCTATCTGCTCATATGATAAATGGGGGAGACTTGCCTGTTTCCTGGCATGCTCAATCGTCATGGCGACCAGATTCCCAGAGGTATCGAGATCTATGTAAATGTTTTCATTTATTTCTTTAGTCTCTGCAACCTTGCGGTCAGAAAACTCGACCAACGCGGTATCTGTATCTGAAAAGTATTTGATTCTCATTTTTTTTCTCCTTTAAAACTCCTGTCGAAAAAGGCATTATGTATCGTTTCTCCATCCGGAAGCACGATGACGCGGAGAAACTTACCTTCCGCCTTAATCTTTCGCCACTTCCGAATTCTTCCATCCGATTGAACCTCTGTACAGGTCGGGTTCTTGATCGTCTCTTCGATCCATTCCATCTCTATTTTAGCACGATCAGGTCTTTGTCTCATGTGGAGAAAATATTGGGTGAATTTCACTTTATATCCTCTTTTAGCCTAACGCAAAGGTCACCGGGAGCCGGACTTATCGGCGATCCGCTGCATGCCCTTGTTAGGCGGCCCGAGGTCAATCACCTGGAGAACATGGGCTCTACTGTTTCTCGAATACCATGACAAAGCTGGTCGGCCGGCCCTGTGCGTCCGTTCCCTTTGCGCGGTAGGTCATTGTCTTGCCATCTTTGGACACTGTTTGAGTGCCGGTCGAGGTGACGTTGCCGCCCGTCTTGACGATCGGTTCCACCGTGTAGGCGTCAAGGAGCTCTTGTGAAATCGAACTGACGGTCTGGACCCCTGTAGTGGCTTGTGGGTAGTCCTTGCCGTCGAGTTTGTAGGCTACTTGAAGGAACATCGGTTTCCCTTGAGCGGTCATTCCTTCAGCGGTAAAGAGCGTTATTCCCCCTCCCCTGTCCTCGTACGTTCTCGTATAGCTCTTCGGCGGCGGACCGGGGTCGAACGTCGATTCCGCCAAGTTAAGCTTCCACGTGCCAATTCTTGGATCCGCCTCCTGCGCCGACAGGTCGGTCGTGGCAACGGCCGCCAAAACACCCAAGAGAATACACATAACCTTTTTCGTGGCCATAATCGTTTCCTCCTTTTTATGTATTTATTACGCCTAACGTCAAAGTTCACCGGGAGCCGGATTTATCGGCGATCCGGTGGAACGCCTCGTTAGGCAAGTTTGTTCTGTTATTTCCTACGTCCTTAACCTTACGCCTTTTCCGGAATTGCATAATTAATGAGCGTCCCTCATAGCAAGGAGGCACTGACGAGACGCATCGATAAAGGAACCCAAGGAGGTGCATCCGGCCCACATCAAGGTTTCAGATGCTTCACGAAAAAGCTGACGACCGCCTGGCGCGCGTCTGCGGCAGCCTCGGGGTTCGGGACCACGTTGACTATCCCACCACGTCCAGCGTGCACAAACTGGTCGTAGAACTGCCTCGCTTGCCTCTGCGAATCGAAGCCGTGCGTTGCACCTTCGACGTAACGTACTGTCACGTGCTCACGCGCTGCTACCGGCCACATCGCGACAAGTGTGTCACACGGGCGTTCGCCCTCCTCATAATCGTCTCGGGTGCCAGAATGGATGAGCATGGGCGCCGCACTCATCTGAGTGTGCATGTTGTAAAAGGGATGCTTAGGGTTCATCAGGTAGCGGACCCAGTTGGAGCAAACCGGGTAGAACGGTGCGAACGCTACTGGCTTGGGTACGTCCTTCCCCAGTCGCTCCCGCACAAGTTCGCTCGACATCAGCATCGACATCCCGGCGCCCCAGGAAAAGCCCATTACCCCCAACCGCTGACCGTCGACATTGGGCTGCGCCGCCAGCCACTTGAGCGCCGCCGCCGCATGCGGCATCGTTGCCTGGGTGCCTTCTCGTGGTCGACCGCCCGGCGGGAACATCGTTATTTCGAGTGTGGCGATGCCCGCTTCCTGCAACGCCTTTGCATAGAAGGCGCCACGGCCGTCTACTCCGCCGCTGCCGTGCAGAATCAGTACCGCAGGCACCTTGGGCGTCGAGCCGGCTGGACGACCAAAGCGGGCAGGAACCTCGCCGACTCGGCCCCAGCCCGAGATTTCCGTGCCGGGAATGGTGACAGACTCACCAAGAGCATCGGTCTGCGCAGCACCGAGACTCGATATTACGAGTGCTGCTGCAGTGACTAGAAGGATAAGCATCCAGCGAACGCCGTGCCGACGGGCCGCGATAGAAACAGAAAAAGACTGCAGCTTCATGGTCTACCTCCTTTTTGCAGTGATCGGTCTGCCTAACGCGAAAGCTAAGGGGCGCGGCGGTCTTTTGCCGCGTCCCGCTTGAGCGTCTTGTTAGGCCATTTTCATCCTATTCTTTATCTATCCCGGGCAGTAAGACACCACAATCCAATTTCATGACCTGATTGGCTTTGGGCAGGGGTAGATAATCAGTTGTAAGGACTTTTTTAAGAAGAACTGAATTCTTGACATACCCACCGCTAAAGCCGATGAGGCGATTAACGATCTTGTCTTTTCCAACTGGTTCATAATCAAAACGGAGATTAACCACATAATCACCAGCTATATCAGAACCTGTTTCTTGTACAACAAGACTGTTTCCTTCATTCCTTACTTTTAAATTCCCCATCCATGTTGTTGAATATTGAACCTTTGGATAAAATACCTTTTCGCCTGAACCAGATTCCATACATTGATTAAGAGATACGGAGGAAAGAGAACAATTGCCGTCCCAGCAGGATAGTTCGAGAATATGAAGACCTTTGTTAATTTTTCCTTCTTCTTTTTGCTGAACCGTAACACGCAAGCTAGCATTTGGAATACTGTCTGCTGATGAAGCAATTGCCGCCGTGACAATCAAAATAGCCAACAAAAGGTGAAGATGTAGTGCCGCCCTTTTCATAATTGTCCTCTCCTTTGGTCTAACGACTGAAATAACCCGCGCAGGCAACCCCCCTGTGCTTAAACCCACCGAAGCTATTCTGCGTCGGGTTGAGTGATTTGTTAGGCCGTTTTCTACCAGTACATGAAGGAATGAATGAGCATTCCGCCGAGAACGCGAATGAGTTGACGTTCCTCGGGCGTTGAGGGAGCACGACGGAACAAATTCCACACGATCCAACTTCCCAGTGCATCGGAAAAAAGAAACTGAGCGTTGGTCTTGGACTCCGGGAGAGTAGCCAGCCCTTCGTAAGTGCGATCTACGAACCGCCGGCAATCCTCCACCGCCTCTGGCGCGTCCGGTTGCCATGTAACCACCGCATCTATAATGATGTCAAGCAGGGAGTTCTTCGTACTTTCGGCGAGGTCCTCGTGATTGAGTTGTGAAATCGCCACAAAAACGCCTCCGATCGTGAGGACGAAATCCCACCGAGCCAGGTCCACTGCACAAATGCCCTGGAATTCCTTTGCTACCGTTGAATACGAGGTCGTAGCAAAGATTTTGGCGGATGGAAGAAGATTGCATGCTTCCTTGGTGAAATCTGTGCGGGAGGAGCCAAATAGCTTTTTTATGATACTCATATCGACTCGTAAATTCTCAATTTATGGGCTAACGACAAAACTGTGCGGCGACCAACGGGAGTCCGCACGAGTGATTTGTTAAGCACTCTTCTTAATCATTTTCTTATCGAGTTCAAGTTCATAAGAAAGAATTGTTCTAATGTTCATTCTTTTAGAAGCATTTAGTATTTCTATACCAACTATTTTATCTCCAGAGGTTGTATCCAAATTAACCCCTTCTGAAATCTCAATAACTCCTTCAGGCTTTTGATTCCCTAATTTAATATATATGGCGTCAACCTCATTATCATAGTGTACTTTCATTTTTTCCTTCCTTTCTTTAGCGGATAGTTTGTTATTACTGTTGTTAAATGTTTTTCTACCGAAACAACAACCTTTAGGGGATACTTAATCCCCTCAACATCTTTTATGATTTCTCGTTCGCCTTGATGCAGGTTCATGTTCGTTAAAATACCAGTTATTATTGATTCAGGAATTTCGTAAAGTTTTGCCCGCCTTTTAGCATGGCGTGAGAATTTTATCTTCATCAATATCACCTTTTAAATTATAAGTCTTTTTCATTCCTCATGATACCAATCTTCTTCTTTTAGGTTTGTTAAAAATGTATAAACCATATCGAGGCTGCCGTGCTGTGACGCCCACTCCAAATGTTCGCTAAGTCTTAGCTTTCTTGAGAGAATGGGAGTATCCCACCAAGTCGCCAATATCAACGGCAAGGAAGGTTCCCATCCCGCGGCTTTTCTTCTCTTATTCGGAAGCATCTCCCAAAGCTCATTCCACTTCATTGGCTGGGGACATACTCGATCATTTTTTTCTATCTCGGCAAATGCATTTTCCAATGTTCCCATGTGTTATCTCTTATTGTGCTTAATGTCGGAATTGATCGGCGGCCGCAGACGGCGCGTAGGGAGCAAACGTTTACGTTTGCAACTCCATAAGCGCCGGCAGGACGGAAACCCCGGTTTGTTGGGGGCGTCCGCTCGAATGACTTGTTCGCGCCGCGATTACCGGCGCAAACGACCTAAATGAGCAGCGTGGGCAACCGCTCTTGCCAAAATCGCGCCACGTTTATTCCGCGTCCAATAGATTTTCTTGTTGGGCGCGGTTTAATTCATAGCACTTTATGTCGTCGTATTGAACTGGATAAATATTGTTTCTATTTTCTTCGATGTCTTTTGCTATAAACGATTGAAGCATGTTGTACTTATGCTCATCGACTTCCTCTATGGTTGTGGCTGAAATTGGAGGCTCTTTGTACTTGTGGGGGAGAATGGGGGACGTACATCAGTTTATAAGTTAATCATTCATCTATAGAGAAGTTATGATCTCGGGCCAGTTGTTCACCCCGGCTCACCGCCGCACTGACTGCCGGCTGCGAAATTCTTAACCTCTGCGCCAATCGAGTCTGACTGAGGCCCAGCTCCCGCACCGCCCAAAAGCACACGAGACTACGGGCCACAACTACCTTTTTGTACTTCCCGGCTGCCAGAACCTCAGCTGACTCTATCCCTGTGAGCTCTGCCATACGGTTCACCACCTTTCCAAAATCAATACCCTTGGCTCTCAGAGGATACTTACGTTCCAGGTCTTCTTCTGCCTGCGCCAATACTTTCTCCACAAATTCCCCATCCCCCAATATCCTCTCGTCACCCTTCCGATAGGCCCCCACTCTCCGCAATGCCTTCACCGCCGACCATCCCCCGACGCTCCGGATCAGCCCCCCACCGATAAGATCACGACGCCGCCCTTGAGATACTCCCTCTCCCACAAACGCTGCGTACCGCCGACGGGCCGTTGTCGAACTGGCTTCATCGAATAATTTGAGAATGTAGTCCGTATCATGCCACCTACTCTTGCACTTCCCCATCAATCTGCTGTGACCACAATACGGATATCGATCCAGAGATTTCAAACCATCGACCACTCCCGCCCGCATCGGGTTTAAATGAATATAACGAACCAGTTCCAGCAAATATCCGTCTTCCTGGCACAAGATCGATTTGAAACGGTTCTGAAAAAGATGACCATGCCGGCGATGACGCATGTTATAGCCAATCGCATAACCGGTAAGTACCCGGCGCAGAACGATAGAAATCGGTGTCCCGCCGGTACGCAACAATAGGTGGAAATGATTGGGGAGTAAGGCCCAACCATAACACGCAGTCCGGCTTTCTTCCAAGTTGGTCCCCAGACGCTCCAAGAAATCATCCCGGTCCCGATCATCCTGAAAAACCGCCTTGCGTTCAATCCCTCTGGCAATAATGTGATGAAGCGCCCCCGGCGCATCTATGCGTGACTTGCGCGGCATGAAGTCTCCATGCCGGGAAAACAGGAGATTGTCAAATTATAAACTTATGTACGTCCCCTATTCTGGCTTACATCCGCTGGATTGCGTTGTTCCCCCTTCTCTATGCCGCCTTTTTGAGAGTGACACGCATGCCGGCTCTCGTCGCAAGGGTGATAAGCATTTCGAGGCTAAATCTTTCCCATTTGCCTCCGATTAAGTCGGAAACCCTGGATTGACTGACGCCAAGGATTTCCGCAGCCTTGGCTTGCGTTAGCTTCTTTGCTTTGATGAACTTGCGAAGCTCGGCCATAAGATCGGCACGCATCTGGAGAATTGCGGCCTCCTCCAGAGAATACCCGAGATCAATGAAAACGTTTCCAGAAGAATTAACAACGACCTCGCTCATAAGTTACCTCCAATCTGCCTGTACCGTTGGCGGGCCAGATCAATATCATGTTGCCTTGTTTTTCGAGTTTTCTTTTGAAATGCATGAAGCACATATACCGCATCGCGAAGCTTAGCGACACAGATTACTCGCCACTCACCCAACACGTGGATACGGATTTCTTTCACGCCTGGGCCGATTACTTGCATTGGTTTCCAATCGCTTGGTTCAAGTCCGCTTTGAACGGCACGGAGCTCGAAGCCTGCGGCACGACGAGCTTCATCTGGGAAGTTCCGAAGATCATCGAGGCTCAACCCCATGAAGTTCAGCCGCTTCATAGTCACCATTATATTATATAAGTTTTTATATATTTGGCAAGTTCAATAATCAAGGTTTTAATCATGGGGTAACGACTGAAATCAGCGGTGGCTGTAATCCATCCGCTGGAGTGTTATGACGATTCAATAGTAATTTTGCCCCATGTCAAGGGCAGACCCCAATTATCTTACTTTTTCCCTCTTAGCTTTTCCTCTAACAACCTTGCTCTTTCCTTTTCTACTAACTCTAATTTCTTTTTCGCTTCCTCCTTCATCTTGCTCAAATCTTCTATGGTTGCACGCCAAAAATCCTCCTTGTGATTTATTAAGGAAGATGCATCATAAATAAATTCTCCTAAATAAACCCCCAGCATATATCTTTCAGTTCCTATACTCCTTTCACTATAACTTTCGCGTTCCACTTTTGTTTTATACTGATCAACAAATCTCATCCTTTGAACTATGTCTGCGATTGTCCAATATGAATAGAATTCACTTTGGGGTTTACCTTTGTATTTATCCAAAAACCTTTGGAGTTCATCTATAATTTCGCCACTAAAGTTTAATACTCCAAGTCTATCTCGATAGATTTTAATATGGTTTTCATCATATACTGGTTTCCTGCTAAATTTATCTACTCCATGTGGCTCCCCTAAGAGGTCCATAACTCTCTTCCCAAATCTTCCAATCGGTCAGCAGCCCTTAAAGAATCAATAACGTATTCTTGGTGTTCTCCTTTCTTCGTCTGTGATTTCTTGGTTCCAAATTGCTCAGAATCTCCTGCTTTCTGGCATGAAAATATTGAAGAAATTAAATAGAGAACGATAAGGAAGACTAAAACCATAGGCCATTTTTTTCTCTCAAAGAGACCGTATTCTTTTTTCATTTTCATTATTTTATCCATAACGTTCCCCTTTTCCATCGTCCTTTGTGGAAGCTGCTTTAGTGTCTCCCCCACCTGCCTTACGAAAGAGAATCGTACTCTTTAAAGATGTGTCGTATTATATTAAACCCCTTGCAACATAACGAGGTGATTACCGGCGCGAAGTAATGATCGTCCGTTGAATTAGCGGGTTATATACCCCTACTTTTTCCATAGATCGACAGATGCATAATTTGTTCCCTCTAAAAAGTATTGCTCTCCGAAATGTTTCCATCCTGTTTCTGCACCATTCCATAAACCAACGCCATGGGAGATCATTAATGATTCCACTATCTCAGCCACATCTATATTTTCACCGAAATCGTACCAGCATACAGAGTTCCACCATGGAGCGAGCCAATCCTTTGTATGATCTTGAAGTCTCTTAGCGATTGGATCTTCACCTTTCATAGCAATGCCGATATAGATAGGATTGTCATCTTTGTATAGCACATATATACCCCTAGCATCCTTAAGGGGTGGATCTATTGAAGGCCATCCCTTTTCCGCCCATTTGACCGTTCCGTTGATGACTTCAAACATTTTCGATCTTTCCCAGTGATCACCATATCGTTTTATTATTTTTTCTTTCATAATCCTCTCCTCACACATAACGGCCCGAGTTGAGCTGAATCCCCTCCCGCCTTCCGGCGGGAGGGAGGGATTTCAGCTCGAACGGATTGTTCCCGAGCGCGAATCAGCGCGCGAGGGAACAATTCTTATCCGTGAGAGCACTTCAGCTCAACTCGGGCCGTTCCCGAGACGCGCAGCGACTCGGGAACATTAATTTTTATGTTTATTCTATAATTTGTGACATTATATGCGTAGAAACAAATTGTGTCAATAAATTTTTGCTCACCCGAAGAAAATCAAACTAAAGATAAAAAATGATGCTCCATTCATGTGTAGATTAATAGAATCGAAGGATTGTAAGACGAAATCCCAGGCAGGGTGATTAATAAAAGCTTTTATGAAACCGTCCATTTTGCCCAAAAAATTGTTGAAAAGGCCGGTTTGTTTCTGTATAATAGTAAAAATTTATTATTATATTGAATTATTTAATTTAATTTAAGAGTCTGCTATGCTAAAAACATACGAGGCATTTCTCATTGACAAAGAGTCAATAAACTCCCAATATGTCCCGTTCTACCTAAAATGGGTCTCGGATTGTTACGCCTTTCTTAATGAGTCCTTGTCCAGCCGCCTGGGAGGTGAACAAAAGAAGCAATTCTTATCCCACATAGCGAAACGACACGAGGACTGGCAAGTGAGGCAGGCGGACACTGCGTTGAGATTGTACGATTATTTTCTCTCAAAAAATGGGCCAGCGCAAATCGGCGGGCCTTCTTCGGAAGATGAAACGTGGGAGCTTCTCCAGGAGAAGATGCGGGAGGCCCTCAGGCTCCGGCACAGGTCCCTCAGCACGGAGAAGACCTATCTCATCTGGTTTCGGAGTTTCAGACAATTTGTTGGGGAAAAGCAGCCTGGTGAGCTTCAAGGAAGAGATCTCCAGGACTTTCTAAGCCACCTCGCTGTTGAGAAGAAGGTTTCCCCTTCCACCCAGAACCAGGCCCTTAATGCCATCGTCTTTCTCTACCGCCATGTCCTGGGCAAGAATATAGACCAGGAGCTAAGCGCGGTCCGCGCAAAACAACGGAGGCACCTGCCCGTCGTGCTTACCATAAAAGAGATCGAGACCATCTTCGATCAATTGTCTGGGACCTTGAAGCTCATGGCCATGCTTATCTATGGATGTGGCCTCCGGTTGCATGAATGTTTACATCTGAGGGTTAAAGACATCGACATCGAACAGAACATAGTCATCGTCAGATCAGGAAAGGGAGACAGAGACCGGAGGACGGTCCTTCCGGAGATTCTCAAGGATGACCTCATCAGACACCTATCCGAGATAAGATTGATTTACGACCATGATAGGAGGGAGGAGATAAACGGTGTCTGGCTCCCCGGCGCTCTGGAAAAGAAGTATCCGAATG
>Ga0154839_1193_pt2 | contig 12327 bp, 9 predicted proteins | sample Rifle2008BG16ft_FD_116143 | JGI IMG/M metagenome (GOLD analysis project Ga0154839, IMG submission 116143) | Deltaproteobacteria bacterium RBG_16_47_11
CCGACATCTTCTCTGAAATGGCGTTGATCAACATGGCTTTTTCTTCAGCGCGGTCAAAGGCCTCCACCACCACCTCTGCCTCCTGGAAGATCCTTTCGACATTGTTTCGGTCCAGTTTCTCCTGGTAGGTCTGGACCTTTACATAGGGATTGATCATGGCGATATTTTTTTGAAGGGCTTCCACCTTTGACATTCCAATCTGATGGATGAAATATTGCTGCCGGTTCAGGTTGGAAGGTTCCACGACATCGAAATCAACTAAGATAAGCTTTCCCACTCCGATGCGGGCCAATGCGATGGCGATGGTTGATCCAAGGCCTCCTAATCCGGCGATTCCCACTACCGATTTTTTAATTTTCTGATGAATTCCAGGTGTATGCCTTGCCACCATCATAGACTCAAATTCTTCCGAAGAGGGGGAGGTCCCCTTTTTAATGAAGACCACTTCATCCCCTTCCTTGAGAAAGCGGTCAGAGTTGACAGGGAAACCATTGTAGATGATCACATCGGCATTGGGTTTGTATTGTTTTTTGAGGTAGAAAAGGGTGCTCTTGGAAGGGACGGAAGTTTCTTTTTCATTGACCTTGATCTGAATTGTCATGGGAATCGACTCTTTCACGGGATCAGATTAATGAATAAGGATGAAATTGTCAAGGATAGGTTTTCATTGGTTTTCATTGACTTTTCAAAAGGTTAATGTTATTTGTTTACTACTTTTTTCTCACTTACAGAGTTTGAAATGTCGTGATGAAAATGTCACTCTCCGCAGGAAGACCAACGGTTGGGGAAGTTGATCTCGGAGCGTTGGAATTTAACTATCGACAAATTCAAAAAAGAATTCCTGAAGGGGTAAAACTCCTGGCCGTAGTCAAAGCAGACGCTTACGGCCATGGGGCCATTCCTGTTTCTCATAAATTAGAGAAATTAGGAGTGGAGTATTTAGGTGTTGCGATTCCTGAGGAAGGAGTGGAGTTGAGAAGGGGGGGGATCAAAACCCCCATTCTTGTTTTAGGGGGCATTTTCGAGGGAGAGGTGGATCCATTTTTTCGGTTTCGCCTCACTCCCGTTCTTTTTAGAAAGGATTCTTTAAAACTCCTCTCTCGAGAAGCAGAGAAACGAAGAAAGAAGGTGAGGGTTCACGTCAAGGTGGATACTGGAATGGGAAGGCTGGGAGTCCCTTTCAACCTCTGGGCCGATTTCTTAAAAGAGGTCAAACGATTTCCCAACATTGAAGTAGAGGGTCTCCTTTCGCACTTCTCCATGACGGATCAAGAGAAAAATTATACTCACAGCCAATGGAGAGCCTTTCAAAGAGCTGTGAGGATGGCCAAAGAGACGGGGATTTCCTGCCCGTATCTTCATATGGCCAGCAGCGCCATCCTGACTGCTTTTCCCAGTTACTCAGCGAATTTAGCTCGGCCCGGTATTATGCTTTATGGTTCGTATCCTTCTTCAACCTATCAACCTCTTATTCCTCTCAAACCCGTCATGACGCTTAAGACCCGCATCCATTTTCTGAAATCCGTTCCTCCTGGAACAAGGATCAGTTATGGAGGGACATTTACCACAAAGCGAGAGAGCCTCATCGCCACACTCCCCATTGGATATGCGGATGGGTATAGCCGTCATCTCTCAAATCAGGGAGAGGTATTGATACGAGGAAAGAGGGCGCCTGTGGTGGGAAGGGTCTGCATGGATTTCATCACGGCGGATGTAACGGATATTCCCCATGTTTCAATGGGGGACGAAGTGGTATTGATGGGAAAGCAGGGGAGAGAGCAAATTAGTGCCGAAGAGATTGCTGAGAAAATCAACTCCATCTCTTACGAAGTATTATGCTTGATAGGAAAAAGGGTCCCAAGAGTTTATAAAGAATGAATAACGCTATGCGCATAGCCCGCCTACCGCAGGCAGGCACTAAGCGCTTGGCGTTAATTTGTGAAGGGGGTTATTTGAATCCATTTAGTTGGATTGGAAATCATACGATCCGGTTTTTGGAAGAAGCAGGGAGGATCATGATCCTCTTTGCCCAGACCTTCAGTTGGGTCTTTCGACCTCCATTAGAGGGAAGAGAGATATTAAGACAGATGCAGGAGGTGGGGGTTCGTTCTTTTCCAGTGGTGGTCATCACGGCTGCCTTCACGGGGATGGTGTTGGCTCTCCAGAGTTTTACAGGTTTCAAACGATTCGGTGCAGAAACCATGGTGGGGACCGTGGTAGCCCTCTCCATGACCAGAGAACTGGGCCCGGTCTTAACAGGGTTGATGGTTTCGGGCCGTGTGGGTTCTGCCATGGCCGCTGAACTTGGAACCATGCGAGTGACCGAACAGATCGATGCCCTTTATACCCTCGCCACGAATCCCATCAAATATCTGATCGTTCCACGGTTTTTAGCAGCGATGATCATGCTTCCCATTCTGGTGATTTTTGCTGATATCATTGGAATTTTGGGTGGCTATCTGGTGAGTGTTCAGATTCTGGGAACAAACCCCACCCTCTATTTTCGAAGGACATGGAATTTTCTGGAATTGGACGATCTCTATATCGGACTTCTGAAGGCTCTCTTTTTTGGGATGATTATTGCGACGATAAGTTGTTACCAAGGCTTTTCTGCCCAAGGAGGTGCAGAGGGAGTGGGCCGAGCAACCACCAAGGCAGTGGTTATCTCGTCGTTGACCATATTGATCTCGAATTATTTTATTACAGCAATATTATTTTGAGGATGATGAATAAGGAATCTGCGATTAAAATACGTGTCGCTAATCTTTACAAATCATTTGGAGAGAGCCAGGTTCTCCGGGGGGTGGATTTAGAGGTTCACCAAGGGGAGAGCATGGTGGTCATTGGAGGCAGTGGTTCAGGAAAGACAGTTCTCATCAAATGCATTATTGGCCTCGTTCAACCGGACGGAGGAGAGATCTATGTGGATGGTTTGGAAGTCTCCAATTTGAATGAAAAAAGAATGAATGAGGTCCGAAAAAAATTTGGAATGCTTTTCCAATGGGGAGCCCTCTTCGACTCCATGACGGTCTGGGAGAATGTGGGATTTGGACTCCGGCACCAAACTCACCTCAAGGAAGAGGACATCCGGAGGATGGCCACAGAAAAATTAGCACTGGTAGGGTTGAGAAATGTTGAGGATCTGATGCCCTCCGAGTTGAGCGGGGGGATGAGAAAAAGGGTGAGCTTGGCCAGGGCGATTGCGATCGAACCAGAAATCCTTCTTTATGATGAACCGACGACAGGGATCGATCCCATCATGGCAGATGCCATCAATGATTTGATCGTCCAGATGAGGGAAAAACTGGATGTCACCTCCATCGCCATCACGCACGATATGAAGAGCGCTTATAAAATCGGCGATCGGATCGCCATGCTCTATCAAGGGAAAATCATTGAAGTCGGAACCCCTGAAGAGATAAAAAATTGTTCCAATCCGATTGTCCAACAATTTATCGAGGGAAAATCAGAAGGCCCTATTCGAATCGTAGACCCAGCCCTTTTGACTCTGCCTTCTCGGTCCCAACGGCGCGGGGATAGGGATGAGCAGGAGAAAGGAGATTATTGAGGAGGTGGTTGAGGATGAAAAGAAAGAGCACCGATATATGGGTTGGTATTTTTGTTGTGGTCGGAATCGTTCTTCTCATTTTGATGACCTTGAAAATTGAAAAATTTCAGGTTTGGGGAAAACCAGGATACCCCCTAAACATCTACTTCGACTCGGCTGCTGGTTTATCACCCAAAGCACAGGTCAGGGTCGCTGGGATTCGTGTAGGAGATGTGGAAAAAATCATACTGGAAAATGGGAAGGCAAGGGTCACCTTCCGCATTCCAGCCAATATCACCCTTTATCAGGATGCAAAGGCCTATTTAAAATCGGAAGGGTTTTTGGGAGAAAAGTATGTTGAGATTACCCCGGGAACACCGAGGAATCCAAAGGTGGAACCGAATGGGGTGATCGGACAAGGAGCGCCTCCGGCCGATCTGGAGGAGTTCCTATCCAGCGTGCAAAGTATCGGAGAAGACATCAAAGAAGTTGTGAAACCCTTGGGAGATGTATTGAAGTCCTTGGATCCTAAAAAAGTGGAGGGGATCGTGACGAACATCGACAAGTTTTCAGGCCAATTGACAGGGCTTGCTAAAGATTCGAAGGAGACCATTGAAAAAGCGAAAAATGCCTTCTCCCGGATAGAAGATATCGGAGAAAAGGTGAAAAAGGGAGAAGGGACCTTAGGAAAATTGATTAACGATGAAGCGATCTACCAGGATGCGAAGAAGACCATCGAGACGGCCAAAGAGGCTATGGAGAAGGTGAAGGGGACCGCGGAGGCATTGAAGAATGCCTCTGAGAAGATCGAACGGGGTGAAGGGACATTGGGAAAGCTCATCCAGGATGAATCTCTTTACCAAGAGGCCAGGGAGACCCTTCAATCCATGAAGGGGATTGCCGAAAAGGTAGAGAAGGGTGAGGGGACGCTTGGGAAATTAATCAATGATGACTCCCTGATAAAGGAAACAGAAAAGACGATGAAAAAAGTTCAAAAGGCCGCTGAAGGGATTCAAGAACAAACACCCATCACCGTGCTGGGGACGATCATCGGGCTTTTCTTTTAATTGCTTACTTTAAATGGCACATGGCTATCCGAAAGATATTTTTTTTATTTGCTGTTTTTGTACTTTTCTGTTCCATCCCGTCCCTTTCGGTGGCGGAAGAGAGACCGTTTTCCCTCAATTTTTGGCCACTCTTTCAATATTTCTCTGATCCGATAGAAGGGACGAAAGAAATCGAAGGATTGGGTCCCTTCTTTACATGGAAAAAAGATCCCCACCGAAGGCAATGGGGAATTCGGCCCCTTCTGTACTGGATGGAGGATGAGAAAGAATCCTTTTCGAGATTGGAGGTTGTTTACCCTTTAGGAAAATATCAGGTCAGAGAGGATGATAAAAAGGGTTACTTCGTTCTCATTTCCCTTTTCAGAGAGGAGAGCTTTGATGGGAAGAAGAAATGGGATTTCCAATTTTTCCCCTTCTTTATTGGAAAGACAGAGGAGGGAGAAGACTATTTTGGGGTTTTTCCCCTATACGGCTTTCTTTTAAACCGTTATGGGAAGGAAGAAATCCGTTTCTATCTCTGGCCACTCTATAGTCGATCAACGTCCGAAGGCGTTCATACCACCAATCTGTTTTGGCCTTTTTTCTCCTTCATCGATGGGGAGAAGAAGAAGGGTTTTCGCTTTTGGCCCATTTATGGTCATCGTGAAACATTCGGAATCTCAAAATCGGATTTCTTATTATGGCCTATCTTTTTAAAGCAGACGATGGGGATGGATACGGATGACCCGGTTGAAGAAAGGATGATCTTTCCTTGCTATCTTTCAAAAGAATCAAAACATTTCGAGAGCAAAACTTTTCTCTGGCCTTTCTTCTCCTACGCCAGAGATCGACTAACGGGTTTTGAACAGTTGGACCTTCCCTGGCCGTTTTTTCAATCCTTGAAGGGGGAAAAACTTTACGGGATTAAATTCTTTCCTTTCTATGGGTATAAAGAGAAGGAAGGGGATCTGAAAAGGATCTTTGTCCTCTACCCTCTCTATCAATGGGAGGAGGACCAGATGAGAGAAACCGAGGAGAGGACCCATCGCCTCCTCCTTCTTATCCGAATCCGGTCAGGGGAAGATCGCCAAGGCGTTCAAAAGGAGAATTCTCTTCGAATTTGGCCCTTTTTCGATTATGAAAAGGAACCCACAGGTCATACCACCTTCTCTTTTCTCTATCTCTTTCCATTTAAAGATGAGGGGTTTGAAAGGAACCTCTTTCCACTGTTTCGACTCTTTCGCTGGGAAAAAGACCCCCAGAAAGGGAAGTCAACCGATTTCCTTTGGGGTTTTTATAAAAGAATAGAGAGAGAGGATTTGGATTTCTGGGAGGTCGCCCACCTGATCGGGGTCAAGAAAGGGGAGGGGTGGAAGACAGTCTCCTTTCTCAAAGGTCTGTTTCGGTATCAAAGCAACAGGGGGGCCGCAGATCTCAGGGTCTTTTACCTCCCCTTTCACATTCGTTGGTCTCATCATAGAAGTGACCATTTTAAATCCATTGAGAAGGAGTTTGCTGATGGAGGGCAAGAGGATCGGTATATTGGGGACCGGCTCGTTTCTTCCGGAGAGGGCCCTTACCAATTTTGATCTCGAAAAGATTTTAAACACCAATGATGAGTGGATTTACAAAAGGACCGGGATTAGGGAAAGAAGAATTGCGGCGCCCAATGTCAACGCCTCAGATCTTGCCAAAGAGGCTTCCCTTCGGGCCATTGAAATGGCGGGGATTTCGGTCGAGGAGATAGAACTCATCATTATGACCACGATGACGCCCGATACCGCTTGTCCTTCTGGGGCCAATTGGTTGGAGGCAAAGTTGGGCGCGCAGAAGGCGGTCTCCTTTGATGTGACCGCAGCGTGCAGTGGATTTGTGTTTGGCCTCTCCGTTGCCGAGCAATACCTCAAGGCAGGCACCTACGGAACGGCTTTGGTCACGTCTGTAGAAATCATGAGCCGGACCCTTGATTGGACGGATCGGGAAAGTTGTATCCTCTGGGGGGACGGAGCAGGAGCGGCCATCCTTCGTTCGTTTCATTCTCCTTCGAAGAACGAACCTGTTCAAGAGAAAGGACGGGAGATGAGCGAAATCCTATCCGTCCATATCCACACGGATGGAGCAAACGGTGAAAACTTGCTTCTCCCTGGAGGTGGATCAAAGACGACCCCCATCTCTTACGAAAGCGTTGATAAGAAACTTCATACCCTGAGGATGATCAAGGCCAATGAATCCGTCCGGGTGGCTGTGAAGCGATTCGCAGAGGCGGCAGAGGAGGCGGCTGCATTTAATGGGGTCGAAATCTCCGATGTCAAATGGATCATCCCCCATCAGGCCAATCTGCGCATGCTTCAGCAGGTGGCCAAACGACTGGATGTCCCTGTTGGAAAAGTCTATCTCACCATTGAGAAGTATGGAAACATCTCTTCCGCAACCATCCCCATTGCCCTGGACGAAGCGGTCCGGAATGGATCGATCCAAAAAGGGGATTTGATCATCCTCACAGCATTCGGTGGAGGTCTCACCTGGGCGAGTAGCCTCATCCGATGGTAATAAAGCTTATTGCAAATTGAAAATTGCAAATTGCAAATTTCAAAATTGAGGGTTTAAGAATTTTATATTTTTCAATTTGCGTTTTGAATTTTACATTGGAAATAGGTCCAACAATATGATGGATAGTCAAGAAATCATCGATTCGGTTCTGACAATTCTCAGCAGGAAGTCTATTGACGGATATGAAATTTATTTCAATCAATCTTCCCATTTCGACATTGAATCGAGGGATGGAAAGATTGAAACCCTCCAGACCTCTCGTTACCTGGGGATGGCCTTTCGTATTTTAAATCACCAGCAAATGGGTTTTTCTTACATGACTTTTTCGAGCCCATCTCATTCTGCCAAAAAGAATTTTTCAACGGAATTGGATCGGATGATAGAAGATACAGTGCGGAGTGCCAAGTCGACCTCTGCAGATCCCTGCTTCGATTTAGCCCCCTTTCTTAAAGGGGCCCCTCCGAGTCTTCCCATTTTTGATGAGTCATTGGAAAAGATTTCAGAAAAGATGAAGATCGAAAAAGCAAAAGATTTAGAGGAATCGGTCAGGTCTGTGGATCCGGAGAGGATTAAAAAAGTGAGGAAGGCCGCTTACGAGGAAGTCCTCTCCAAGACCACCCTGATGAATTCGAATGGTCTTCAGTTTTCATATGACCAAACTCTCGCTTCGATCAGTGTGACGGCCGTTGCGGAGGAATCGGGAGAATCAGAGGTGGGGTGGGACTTCGAGGCAAGCCGTTTTTTTAATGATCTCGATGTGGAGAAAGTGGGGCGATCTGCTGGTAGAAAGGCATTGGAAAGCCTGGGAGGTAAGAGGATCCCTACGGGTGTCTATCCGATTCTCCTCCGAAATCATATCGCCTCAGAATTTTTATCAATTCTCGCTCATTCTTTTTTGGCGGATCAGGTCCAAAAGGGAAAGTCACCTCTCAAGGGAAAACAGGGAGAAAAATTTTTTTCTCCCCTTCTCAGCATTGTCGATGACGGACTTCACCCTAAAGGGATTTCAACCGCTCCCATCGATGGAGAGGGGATGCCAAGTCAACGGACATCCTTAGTGACTCAAGGTGAGGTCAAAGGCTATTTATATGACAGATATTGGGCCAATCGGGAAAATCTATCCTCCCCAGGGCACCGAGTGGCGTCCACAGGAAACAGCCGGCGCCATGGCATCAAGTCCCCCCCTGGGATAGGAATCTCAAACTTTTTCATTGAGCCTGGAGATCTTTCTTTTCCTAAACTGGTGGAGAGCCTTTCCCAGGGGGTGGTGGTGGAAGAGGTGATGGGTCTCCACACCGTCGATCCCATCTCAGGAGACTTCTCTTTGGGCTGTTCAGGCGCCTGGATCGAGAAGGGACAAAAGGTCCATCCAGTGAAATCGATCGCCATAGCAGGGAACCTCTTCGAACTCTTTCGGAAGATCATCGGCGTAGGGGACGACCTCAGATTTTTTGGAGGAGTCGGGGCTCCAAGCCTATTCGTGAAAGAGTTGTTAATTAGTGGAAATTAAAAAACCACCTTCCTCTCCCTTCTTTTCAAAAGAGGATGAGTTGAAATAAGGAGGGTCAAAAAAAACCTTGACATGGGAATCTTTAGTCTGGTATTTAAATAAGGCTTTCGAAATTCGGTAAAACTGATCAGGGGCGAAACAAGGAGGTTGTTTTGGATAAAGATTATTTTAATGTTCTTATCTTTGGCCAGAAGGCTTCCAAGACCCGACATCTCCGGATACATAAAAAGACCTTTAAGATCGGACTTTATCTCTTAAGTTTTGGCCTTCTTTCTACCATTTTCTTCTTTTGTGATTATATTCAGGTCAGAAAAAAAACCTTTGAATTGGGTCAATTACGGCATGAAACTCAAGAGCAGAGATCCAAAATCCATTTTTTCTCATCAAAGATAGAAGACTTGGAAAGGCAACTCTCCAAACTAAAGGATTTTGATAAGAAAATTCGTATCATTGCCAACCTGGAGAAAGGGCAGGAAATCACTTCCTTTATAGGAATGGGAGGGCCATCCCCCTCTGATGTTCGAGATAAATTGAAGGCTGAGAAAGACGAGAAGGGATTGGTTCAACAGATGAAGACGGATATCGAACGTCTCCGTTCAGAGGCCATCTCCAGAGAAGAGAGTCTTTCTGAACTCGAAAAACTTTTGCAAGCCAAGAAGGAAGTGTTGATTCACACCCCCTCCATCTGGCCAGTGATGGGATGGGTGACATCGGGTTTTGGTTTTCGGACCAACCCCTTTACGGGATTGACCCAGATGCATGAGGGACTCGACATTTCGAACCGAATAGGAACCCTTGTGACTGCCACCGCTGATGGGATTATTTCGGATATCGGAAATGACTGGGCTCATGGAAAGATAATAGTGATCTCTCATGGATTTGGGATGATCACTCGTTACAGTCATCTTAGTAAGGTTTTGGTTCGGGTGGGTCAAAAAGTCAAACGAGGCGATAAAATTGCTGAAGTGGGAATGACTGGAAAAACAACAGGACCCCACCTTCATTATGAGGTCAGGCTGAATGGCATTCCCATCAACCCGATGAGATATATCATAAACTGATAAGACTGTTTAATCTGATAGAAAAGGCCCGATGGAGTGGTTCCTCATCGGGCCTTTTTGTTTTAGATATTGAAACCCTATGCCATCCGTTATATAATTTTTAATCATTACAGAATTACCCAGAGGAGAAAACCATTTTATGATTGGGTCACTGATCAAGAAGATCGTGGGAAGTAAGAACGAGAGGGAATTAAAAAGGATTCAGCCCCTCATCGAGAAAATCAACCAATTTGAGCCAAACATCCTTTCCCTGAGTGATGATCAACTCCGGAATAAAACCATTGAATTTAAAGAACGGATGGACCGAGGGGAATTATTAGAAGAGGTCCTCCCCGAGGCTTTCGCCGTCGTCCGCGAGACAGCGAAACGTATCCTTGGAGAAAGACATTATGATGTCCAGTTGATAGGAGGGATTGTCCTCCATGAAGGCAAGATCGCTGAGATGGCAACCGGTGAAGGGAAGACCTTGGTCGCCACCTTGCCCGCCTACTTGAACGCTCTCCAAGGGAAAGGTGTCCATATTGTGACGGTGAATGACTATCTGGCGAAGAGGGATAGTGATTGGATGGGAGTGATCCATCGGTTCTTGGGTCTTTCCGTAGGCGTCATCCTCCACGAGCTAAACGACCAGGAAAGAAAGAAAGCCTATGCCTGTGATATCACTTACGGGACCAATAATGAATTTGGGTTCGACTACCTCCGGGACAATATGAAATTTACCATTGAAGATTATGTCCAGCGGGAGCTGAACTATGCCATCGTCGATGAGGTGGATAGTATCCTGGTTGATGAAGCCAGAACCCCGCTCATCATCTCCGGTCCTGCAGAAGAATCGACTGATAAATATTACAAAATTAACCGCATCATCCCCGCTCTGAGGCAAGGGAATGATTATCAACTGGAAGAGAAAAGCCATACGGCCTTTTTGACGGAAGAGGGAGTGGCCCATGTTGAGAAATTGATTCATGTCGAAAACCTCTACGAACCCAGAAACATTGAGATCCTTCATCATGTGAATCAGGCTTTGAGAGCCCATACGCTTTTCAAAAGAGATGTGGACTATATGGTCAAAGATGGGCAGGTCATCATTGTCGATGAATTTACGGGAAGACTGATGCCGGGGAGGAGATGGAGCGATGGACTCCATCAGGCGGTGGAGGCCAAGGAGAATGTAAAGATTGAAAACGAAAATCAAACTCTGGCCACGGTCACCTTTCAAAATTATTTTCGAATGTATAAAAAATTAGCTGGGATGACGGGTACAGCGGACACGGAAGCTACGGAATTCCGGAAAACTTATAATCTGGAGGTGATGGTCATTCCTACCAATATGCCCCTGATGCGAACCAATTACGCCGATGTCATTTATAAAACCGAAGAGGAAAAGTTTCGTGCCGTTGTCCGCGAGATCAAGGAACTCTATCAGTCAGGGCGTCCGGTTCTGGTGGGGACGATCTCTATTGAGAAGTCCGAACGATTGAGTCAACTCCTAAAGAAACAGGGGGTCTCGCACGACGTCCTCAATGCCAAACATCATGAAAGGGAAGCTGAGATTATTGCTCAGGCCGGAAGAGCGGGGGCAGTGACCATCTCTACGAACATGGCTGGAAGAGGGACAGACATCCTTTTGGGTGGAAATCCGAAATTCTTGACCAAGAAACTGGTGGGAGGGGAACCCACCGAAGAGGCCATGCAGAAGGCCCATGAAAAGGCTCTTGGGATTGTGCAGAAGGAGAAGGAAAAGGTCATCCAGTTGGGGGGGCTCCATGTTTTGGGGACCGAAAGACATGAAGCCCGACGAATCGACAATCAATTAAGAGGAAGATCTGGTCGACAGGGCGATCCTGGTTCTTCTCGGTTCTATCTTTCCCTGGAGGATGACCTCTTGAGGATTTTTGGCTCCGAGAGGATTTCTAACATTATGAGTCGATTGGGGATTGAAGAAGATCAGCCTATCGAACATGGACTCGTTACGAAAGCGATTGAGAACGCTCAGAAGAAAGTAGAGGCCCATAACTTCGAAATCCGGAAGCATCTGTTGGAATATGATAATGTCATGAACAAACAGAGAGAAGTGATCTATTCCCAACGGCGAGAGGTTCTGGGGAGTGAAGACCTGAAAGACTCTGTGATCGAGATGATCGAGGAGCAGAGCGAAGGGCTTGTTGATTTCTATACGGGTGAAAAGGAACATCCAGAGGATTGGGATCTCAAATCACTTTCGGATGCCGTCTATCAACAATTCTCTTTCCGGTGGTCTGTCCCTTCGGTAGAAGAAAATGGGATCAAGCGAGATTTATTGAAAGAGATGATCGGTCAGGATGCGAAGGACATTTACCAGAAGAAGGAGGAGGAATTTGGAGCACCGATGCTTCGATATCTGGAGAAGGTGATCATGCTCCAATCCATTGACTATCATTGGAAGGACCATCTCCTCGGCATCGATCAATTGAAGGAAGGCATTGGATTAAGAGGTTATGGTCAGAAGGACCCTCGCATTGAATATCAAAAAGAGGCCTATCAAATGTTTATCGAGATGTTGGAGAAGATAAAGAAAGATACGATTGAAAAACTCTTCGCCATCCAGATCGCTAAGGAGCAGGAAGTAAAAGA
>Ga0154839_1235_pt2 | contig 12254 bp, 10 predicted proteins | sample Rifle2008BG16ft_FD_116143 | JGI IMG/M metagenome (GOLD analysis project Ga0154839, IMG submission 116143) | Deltaproteobacteria bacterium RBG_16_47_11
CCGCCGCACAACGCTTTGGCAGGCGGGGAGTTTGGAGCTAAGAATTCGAAACTCCGAGCTACGAACTCGTTTTATCGGGTTTAACCCCTTGAATATAAATTTCGATAAGGGTGAGGAAAAGTGTGGCGATTAAGGGTCCCGCCACCAGGCCGATCAATCCAAAAGCCTGAATCCCTCCCAAGACAGAGAAGAAGAGGAGCAAAGGATGGATGTTGGTTCTGGAGCTGATAAAGAATGGCTTGAGAAGATTGTCCACCATACTAATGACAAATATTCCCACCCCTAACAAGATGAGCCCTTTTAAAAAGGCTCCTCCGATCAATAAGAGGATGGCCGCCGGAGCCCAGATGAGAGCTGTCCCACCGATGGGGATAAAGGAAAGCAGAGCCATCGCTGTTCCCCAGAAGATCGGCGAGGGAAGTCCAAGAGCCCAAAAAGATAATCCACCCAGGAAACCCTGAATCATAGCGATCAAAATACCTCCATAAATCGTAGCATAGATCATATCCTTGAACCGTTGGATGAGAAGGTCTCTCTCTTTGGTTGGGAGGGGAATGATCTCCTTCAATCCTTTGAAAAAACGACTTCCATCTTTAAAAAGATAGTAGAGAGAGAGGAGGGTAAAGAAGAATCCAGCGACAAAGGTGGAAAATCCCCTTACGAGGATCGTCGTCTGGTTGAAGATGAAGGTACTCACCTGTTTAAGGTTTTTGAGTAAGAGAGGGAGAGGGTCGGTTTGTGTAACATCAATATGTTGGCTCAGCTTGATCAAAATCCATTTGAGGATAGGGACCTCTTTGATTCTCTCCCAATAGGCCTGAAGTTGACCGGTCTTAATCATTTCCTCCACTCGATGATAGACGTCCACCACTTCGCTGGCCAAAGAGGCCAGCAGAAGACTGAAGGGCAATACGATGACGATAAGTACAAACAAAGTCATCATGATAGCAGAGAGAACTTCCCTTTTTCTTAAAAAGCGTTGAAGTTTTTGGAAGAGGGGATAAGAGACCATGGCCAGGAGAATCGCCCAGATAATGGAAGATAAGAAAGGGGAGAGGATTTGATAAAGGAGATAAATGGAGAGGAAAGTGAGGAAGAAGATAAAGATGAGAAAGATATGTTCCCTTTTCATTTTACTTTGATGTTGGGATCTTTACCCTGTTGTTGCATTAAATTCGCCCCTCGCAATCATTAAACATTTGTCAATTGAGGGATAAACCTTCAATCAATGCAATTTCGCTTGATCGCTCCAATGGTAACCTTTTGAAAGTATCATCAAAAAGCAATAAACCATCTCTTTATAAAGGCATCCGGTTAATTCATCCGGATCTTTATGCAACAACTAAATTTATCCCCTGGAACGAATAAGAAGGATAGGTGTTTCAGCACGGGTTAGGATTTTGAGAGCGACACTCCCCAAAACCCACCGTGTAATTCCAGACCGGCCATGGGTGCACATCACGATCAGATCCGAGGCGCTTTCTTTTGCAAAGTCGATGATCTCAACAGCCACCTGCTGACCCGTCCTTACCATCGCCGTAACTTTGAAGCCTCTCTTTTTTATTTCCTCGGCGAGGTTCGAAAGATATTTTTCGGCGGCTTCCTTCTGTTTTTCATCCACGATGAGAGGGGTCACCAACTCCGGCGACCCGTAAATGGGCATAAAGGGGACTACTTGGAACAGAATGATTTCAGCATCGAAAGTCTTAGCCAGTTTCTCGGCCTGTTCTAAGGCCCTTTTGGCCAATTCCGAACCATCCAATGGGACCAAAATCTTCTTATACATATCCCACCTCCCTCTATCAATTTGCTTCTAAAATAAAAGTTAATGGTCAAAAGGTCAAGGTTAACCTGCCTGCCCTGCCTACCGCAGCAGGCGCAGGCAGGGATGCCCGTTTCGGTAAAGGGTTAGGTTATTCGTCTCCAGAATCTTTTAACCTTAACCCATTGATGATACACCAAAGTAGGTTCATAACCCTAACCTGAAGGCAATTTTCGTGGTTTGTGGGTAACAAAACCCAGTAATCCAATTTATATCAATTTTGCTTCACCGAGGCAACAGAAAAGAGTTGATCACGGAGCCGGAGAGGTAGAAAATGAATATCGTGTTTTTCAATAGGTAAAGGTCTTATTATTTAAAATTCCGATTTGACATCTTTTTTATAGCCATTAAGATAATTGAGAGGAGGAAAATAAAATGCCAGTGATTGATTGTCGGGGCCTTGCCTGTCCCCAACCTGTCATTACGACGAAACAGGCATTGGATCAGCTTAAAGAGGGAGAACTGATGGTGATTGTGAACAATGCCTCCTCCTGCAATAATGTGGAGCGATTTGCTAGAAATCAGGGGTGCTCGGTAGAAATTAAGGAGGTGGGGAAAGATTTTTATATTCACATTCAGAAGGCCGGCGGTAAGGATAAGGAGAAAGCGATTCGAACTGACCAGAAAGCGAGAAAGGTTGTTATTTACATCAACTCTCAATTCCTCGGAGGCGGGGATGAAGACTTGGGATCGTTTTTGATGAAGGCTTTTTTAAAGACCCTCCTCGATTTGGAGACAAAGCCCAGCCGTTTGATCTTAGTCAACAGTGGTGTCCGATTAGCCGCCGAAGGTTCTAAGGTTTTGGAATCACTCCAGCTATTGTCGGAGAAGGGAGTAGAGATTGTCTGCTGTGGGACCTGTATCGATTTTTATGAGTTGAAAGGAAAGATAAGGATAGGAACGATTTCAAATATGTATGATATCCTCCAATCCATGATAGAGGCCGATCATGTGATCAAGCCCTGATTTGAAAAGAAGGATTATGGGAATATGGCTTTTGTTCCCGAAGAAAGGTCAATTCTTATGGTTCGAAGATAACAAAGCTGTCATGTTAAACTTGTTATGATTTAGCAAGCGGTCGTTGAGAAAGGTTGGGTTTAAACTAACAAGACGGAGAGTGGAATGGATAAAGTGCGTCTGACCGAAAAAGTAAAAAAAGCAGGTTGAGCCTCTAAAGTGGGTCCAGAGGATCTGGATCAGATTTTAAGGGAATTGCCACTTCCCAAAGATCCGAAAGTTCTGGTGGGATTGGAGACATCGGATGATGCAGGGGTCTATCAATTAAATGATGAGGTCGCCTTGGTTCAGACGGTGGACTTCTTCACTCCGATTGTGGACGATCCATTCACTTTTGGCCAAATCGCTGTGGTCAATGCCCTGAGCGATGTTTATGCCATGGGTGGGACTCCACTCACGGGTATGAATTTAGTGGCCTTCCCGATCAAGACCCTCTCTCCTTCCATTTTAAAAGAGATCCTTCTCGGAGGTCTTTCAAAAATGAAGGAGGCTGGGGTGGCCCTGGTGGGAGGACATTCGATCGAAGATCCAGAGATTAAATATGGTTTGGCTGTGACAGGAGTGATCCATCCGAAAAAAATCCTGACCAATGCAAAAGCAAAGGCGGGCGACAAATTGGTTTTGACGAAACCTCTCGGCACAGGGATCATTGCTACAGCCCTCAAAGGCGGGATGGCCTCCGAGGAAGCCGTTAGGCAGATCGAAGAAAGTATGGTGACTCTAAATCGAATGGCATCGGAATGGATGAAAAAACTTGGAGCCCATGCATGCACCGATATCACAGGGTTCAGTTTCCTTGGACATGCCTTAGAGATGGCGACTGCAAGTCAGATTGGGATGGTGATTCAATCAAAAGCGATTCCGATCTTTCCCGAGGCCATGGAGTATGCCAGATTGGGGTTGATCCCCGGAGGGGCGTATTCGAATCGCCAATTTTTCTCCTGTAAGGTGGAGGTTCATTCCAATGTACCTGATCTTTTAGTCGATATCCTTTATGATCCCCAAACCTCTGGCGGGCTTTTGATCTCTTTACCTCCCAACGAGGCAGAAAAACTCGTAGCGACTCTAAAAAAAGAAGGGCATGTCCATTCCTGCATCGTAGGTGAAGTGGTGGAAGAACCTCCCGGAAAGATTCAACTCATCTGATCTTTCCCAAACATATATGCTACCCCTTTTCTGCGTTTTCCCCTTGCGAGCGGAATATTTTTCCAATATAATGAGTGGGATTTTTAGAAAGATTGCCGATGGAAGAGAAACTTCAGACCCTCTCTAAGATCCAGAATCTTGTGGTGGCCCGGTACCGGAATGGGAAAATGATCAGAGGAATGACCCATGATTTCGGACCCCAGAAAAAAGCATTTCACGTGAACACGGTGGAAAAAGAAGGTAAGGGAATAGGTGGAAAGGTTTTTGAAGTTTTTCTTTCAGAATTAAAAGCGGTATTTTTTGTAAAATCTCTTGAGGGAAAGCAGGATCCTCACTCTCCCAAGGGATTGGTGGATGACAAATTGCTAGCACAGGGTTTAATGAAGGTGAGGGTTACCTTTTTTGATGAAGAAATATTGGTGGGGACCACACACGGTTATACTCCTGAAAGAGAGGGTTTTTTTATTGCCCCTTTAGAGAGTGATTCCAATAATTTGAGGATATTCGTCATTTCCAGCGCTGTGAAGTCGGTTGAGACCTGGAGGTGATGGGGAAGGTAAGGGCATGGAGATTGAGGTAAAATTATTTGCTACACTTCGAGATTATCTCCCTAAGGGGAGCAGCCGGTTTTCTTGTAAGATGGAGGTCGAAGGTTCGACTCGGGTACAGGATATTTTCTCCCGGCTTAAAATACCTGAAGGAATCCCTAAGATCATTCTGGTCAATGGCGTTCACGGAAAGAAGGAGCAGCTATTAAAGGAGGGGGATGTCCTGAGCATCTTCCCTCCAGTGGCAGGAGGCTAAAAAAATCAATGGTCAATTCGCAATGGTCGCTGATCAATTCTCAATTTCAATTCTGAACCCTCAGTTACCTACTCCAAATCCCAACCTTTAAGAACGGCGCATCTTTCTTTGTGTTAATTGACCATTGATTATTGATCATTGATTATTGATTATTTCTTTTCTTTGAGTTCCTTAATCTTCTTTTGTAATCTTTCCTTTTGATCTGGTTTGGGATCCAATCTTAAAGCCCTTTCATAAAACTCTACTGCTTTTTCGACCCGGCTCAATTTGAGATAACCATCCGCCAGATGTTCAGTGATGGTGGAATCGTCCGGAGTCAACTGATTTGCTTTTTCGAGTTCAATCACCGCTTTTTCATAGTCCCCAAGTTTATAATAGACCCACCCCAGACTATCGGTGATGTAGCCCATATTGGGTTTCAATTCCAGGGCCTTCTGGATGAGTTTGAGGGCCTCCTCCAAATGGATGCCCCGGTCGGAGTAAGAGTAACCAAGGTAGTTGAGGGCGTCCACATGGTTGGGATTCAACCGGAGAACCTCTCTCATCTCAACATCCATCTTTTCGAAATCTCCCATCTTATCGTGGAGCGCCCCTAACTGGAAATGAATGTCCACATTACTCTGATTTGTCTCGAGACCTCTCTTCAGAGTGGACAAAGCCTTTTCCAAACGGTCCTCTTTCTCATAGACGGCGGCAAGAATCATGTAGAGGTCTCCATCGTTTGGTTTGGCCTGAATCGATTCCTCCAAGATTTGGATGGCTTCTCCCATCTTGTTCTGTTTTCTCAAAATCAATGCGATGTTTCTTCTCGAGTCCGCAAAGAGAGCGGATTCAGGAGGAATCTTCTTGAATTCTGAAACGGCCTGATCGAAAGCGTCTTTCTCTACATAGGCGGCTCCCAAATAATATCGAACCCGATCATCTTTGGGATTGGCAGCGAGGACAAAATTGAATTCCAAAATGGCTTGGTCCAATTTCCCCTGATCCATGTAAATTAAACCCATCTTCGTTCGGATGTTGAGATCCCCTGCATTGGACTTTTGGATCTCCCGAAATTGATTCAATGCCTCGTCGAACTTCTTATTTTTAACGAAGATCTGTCCGAGTCGATTTCTTGCATTTTTGTTGTCAGGATCGAGATTCAGGATCTTTTGGTAAACCTCAGCCGCCTTTTCCGGTTCATTCTGGATCTCATAAGTCAATCCCAAGTCCATCAGGATGGAGATCATATTGGGTTCGATGGCCAGGGCCTTTAAAAAAGATTGCTTGGCCAACTCATAAGATTTTTTCTTGACATGAATTCTTCCAATGGCCCAGAAGCCCATCACGGAGTTAGGTTCGATCTCAAGAAATTGTTTAAGGATGTTGATGGCCTGATCATATTTCTGGAGGTCTTCGTAGAGGGAACTGAGAAAGAGGTAGCTTTCACGATGAAGAGGGTTGATCTCCAACACTTTCTCGTAAGCGGCGATGGCTAACGGGTTCTTTTTAAGGATGGAATAGATTCCACCCAGGAGCAGATGGGCAGGTAGATGATCAGGGTCATAGAGGAGGGCGGCTTTACACTCTTCAATCGCTTCGTTTAAAAGGCCTTTATGAATGTAAAGGGTGGCCAATTCCACATGCAAGGAGGGTTCTCTGATATCACGGGCGATCGCTTCTTTGAGATCCTCCGTCGCCTCATCCACTTTCCCTTCTTTTAATTTGAACTGGGAGAGGAGAAAGTGGTAGTAGGCAAGGGGATTTGACGAGAGGGTCTTCCCTTGAGGTTTTTGTAGTTTCTTTGGAGCAAGCGGGACAAAGGGGGTGGCCTTTTCTTGTTTTTGAAATTCCTGCCTTCCTGCACAAGCCCCCAGGAAGGACAAAGACAAAAAAATGATAAAGATTTTCATTAAGAATGTTTTCATTTGATAAAAAATAACAGACTTTCATATTAAAGTCAAAGACCTGAGGTCGATTTAAAAGATTTTCCAGAGTATTCAGAGGAGCATAGCCTTCCACTATTTTTCTATTTCAGAAAAGGAGGGCTGGGGTGGGATGGAAATTTAGGATTCAATGAGGTCGGCTCTTTTTCTCGAAGCGATACAGGGTTCTCGGATTCACCTTAAGGATTTCCGAAGCAACTCTTTTGTTTCCGCTGACCTCTTTCAGTATTTCTTTTATATATTCAGACTTGATATCGTTCAGAGACTTACGGTCCTTCACCCCTCTTTTAATCATTTCTGAAGATCCTTCTATCAGATCTTTAGGGAAGTCATTGGGAACTAAATGGTCTTGATCGGTCATGATCACAGCCCTTTCAATCGTATTTTCCAATTCTCTGACATTCCCAGGCCAGGGGTATTCTAAAAGAAGTTTCATCGCTTCTTTTGAGATTCCTTTGATCCCCTTTTTCACTTCTCTGGAAAAGCGATCAAGGAAATGGTAAGCAAGCAAAGAAATATCTTCTTTTCTATCTTTCAGATCGGGAAGAAAAATAGGGAAGACATGAAGGCGATAGAAGAGATCCTCCCGAAATTTTCCCGTCTTCATATTCTCCTCCAGATTCTCATTGGTGGCTGCAATCATTCGAACATCAATCTTCGTTCTCTCTGTACTTCCTACCTTCATCAACTCCTTCTCCTGAAGGACTCTTAGAAGTTTAACCTGAGCAGAGGGGAGGATGGTGGAGATCTCGTCCAAAAAGAGTGTTCCCCCGTCGGCCTCTTCGAATAAACCCCTCTTGGCCTGGATGGCTCCAGTGAAAGCCCCTTTCGTATGGCCAAAAAGTTCGCTTTCAACCAACGTTTCGGGGATCGCTCCGCAATTGAAGGGGATGAAAGGCTTATCCGCCCTTGGGCTGTGATAGTGGATAGCCTTTGCCACCAGTTCCTTACCGGTTCCACTTCCCCCATAAATAATGACCGTGCTGTTTCCAGGGGCTACTTTTTCGATGAGAGAAAAAATTTCCTGCATCTTCTTGCTTTTCCCAATGATATTATTGAACTCAAATTTTTTCCTAACCTCCATCCTCAGAAGGCGATTTTCTTTGAGAAGGAGACTTTCCTTTTGAACCTTGGAGATGCGGAGGAGGAGGTGATCGATGTTAAAGGGCTTGGTAATATAGTCATCCGCCCCCATCTTCATCGCCTCCACGGCTGTCTCGATCGATCCATAGGCTGTCATCAAGATGACCATTACTTCTGGTCTTGTCCCTTTAATGTTCTTCAAGAGTTCGAGGCCGTCCATCTCAGGCATCTTGAGATCGGTTAGGACTAAATCGAAGATTTCCTTTTCAATCTTTTCGATGGCCTCAGCACCGTTTTGAGCGGTCTCCACATTAAATCCTCCCATATGGGAAAGACCTTTTTTAATCATCTCCCGAATGGAGGCTTCATCATCGACGACCAATATTTTTATAGGCTCCACATCAGACTCCTTTTAGCTGTATTTCTAACAAAAACTGTCATCAAAATCAAATGGAATATTCAGACATTTTTTCACCTTTGGACAAAAAATGTTCTTAAACGTAATGGTTTATTCCTCCTGAATCCTCATTCCGAATTGAGAGTAAACCTTAAATAATTGAATAGTTACGGAAGGATAGTCCGATATTGTATTTTTTGGCATACAATATGCTGTTAAATTAAGAAAAAATAAAACAAATTGAGGTAATTTGAATGATAGAGATGAAACACGATGTCGTTTTAACCACAGATGAAGCAATCAAGTACTTAAAAATCTCAAAACCCACTTTGTTAAAGCATGTTCGCATTGGGAAAATAAAAGCAATCAAAGTTGGAAGAAGCTGGAGGTTCCTTCAGTCAGAATTATATCGGTTTTTGAAGGGATAGTCAGAAAAGCAAGTGTGATTATAAATCCTGAATAAGGGGGAAACGACACATGTTGAGGATCTCCTTCTTGAAATGAAGAGGGAAAAAGGAGAAAGGGTAATGAGAACAATAACACGCATATTTTTAATACTGATGCTGGTGATTGCCGTCATTGCCTGTAAGTCGCAGCAAGCCAAGAGGCCACCCGACGAGGTAACGGTGCAGCTCAAATGGGTGCACCAGGCGCAGTTCGCCGGCTTCTACATGGCCCAGGAGAAGGGCTACTATGCCAAGGAGAACATCAAGGTTAACTTCCTGGAAGGTGGGAAGGGTATAGACATAGCCCAGCGCGTCGTTTCCGGCCAGGCCGATTTCGGTGTGCTGACGCCGGAATTCATCTTTATAAAACGCAGTCAGGGAGCGCCACTCACCGCCATCGCCACCGTTTATCGTCGCAGTGCGGTGGTCTTCGTGGCTATGGCCGATTCCGGCATCGTGCGCCCCTCGGATTTCATAGGTAAGACGGTAGCCACAGGGGACCCGGGCGGTTCCCAAAAGGACTTCGAGCTGCAGTTCTATGCCATGATGAAAAAGCTGGGGCTTGCTGCCTCAAAGGTTAAAATCGTTCCCTACGATCCTGCCTATACTGCGTTCTACAATGGCGAGCTGGAAGTCACCCCTTGCTACTCGACCGGTGGCCTTATCAAAATGCGACAGAAGGGACTAAAGCTCAATCTCATCTGGCCCAACGATTACGGTATCCACTTCTACTCCGATACATTGACAACCACAGACAGGCTGATTTCAGAAAAACCAGATTTAGTCACCCGGTTTTTGCGTGCCACCTTGAGAGGTTGGCAGGACGCCATCGAGGACTACCAGCAGACGGTGATCGTTACCTTGAAATACGCCCAAATCAAAGACCCAGAGCTTCAGACGGCGATGATGGAAGCCATGTTGCCTCTTGTGCACACCGGTGAGGACCGGATAGGCTGGATGAAACCGGAGCGGTGGGAGGGAATGTACGAGATAATGCTGGAGCAGAGACTGATAGCAAAGCCTTTTGATGTGAACCAGGCATACAGTTTGCGGTTTCTGAAGGAAATCTACGGGGGAAAAGCCAAATGAAACTGGCACCCAAGTTAACGATCCTTTTCCTTCTTCTATCTATTATGCCCACAGTCATTATAGGCTACCTTGCCTACGAGAACGGCCGACAAACGACCATGCAGGAAACCATACACCACCTCGTTTCCATTAACATCTTTAAGAGCAACGAGCTAAAAAGGTGGGTCGAAGACATTGAAAGTAGCATCGACGAACTGGCCCAACGGCCCTTGGTCAAGCAATATGCTGAAGTGCTCGCAAAACATGACACCCCTGACCACGCATATCACATGGTTAAAGGAAGCATCGTTGAGGACCATCTGAGGCCAAGGCTGAAATACGGTGGCTTCTTTGAGCTGTTCCTAATGTGTCCCCGCCATGGCCTGATATCAGCGTCTACCAATGAGAGGGAAGAGGGCAAGTACAGAGGCACCCATCCCTATTTCATCGAAGGCAAAAGTCGTACCCATATCCAGGGTATCTACTACTCGCCTGTGCTGGAGCAGCCGGCCATGACCATAAGCACACCCATAAAGGACAAACAGGGCAACCTCATCGGAGTCCTGGGCGGTCGCCTTGATCTGAGGGAGCTTTCTAAAATTATTGCGCTGCAAAGCGGCGAGAGCCAGACAGAAGATACCTACTTGGTGAACGCATTCAACTTCTTCGTCACCGAGCCACGGTTTGGCCAGGACTATGCGCTGAAGAAAGCTGTCCGCACTGAGGGCGTCGAGGCTGGTCTTTCGGGCAAAGATGGGGTAGGCTTCTACAAGGATTACCGAGGGGTGCCTGTCATCGGCGCTCACAAATGGTTGCCTCAATTTAAAATGTGTATCATCACCGAAATAGGCCAGGCCGAGGCCTTTGCCCCTATTGTCCACCTGGCATGGGTTATAACCGCAATCGCTTCTGTCATTTCCATCGTAGCGGGTCTCCTCGGCTTCTTCTTCGCACGTACGATCACTCGTCCAATGCAGCAACTTGCGGCAGGGGCTGAGGAGATCGGCGGTGGTCGCCTGGAATACAGGGTGGGGACAGCGTCGAAGGACGAAATTGGAGGACTTTCCAGGGCGTTTGACCGGATGACGGAGAGCCTGAAATCCACCATGGTTTCCCGGGATGAGCTGGCACTGAGCGAGGAGAGGTTCCGAATCGGCGCTGCCAGCGCGAGCGATCTCATCTGGGACTGGAATATCTCCAGTGGTAGATTGGACTGGTTTGGAAATATAGATGGAATACTGGGTTATCAGCCCGGAGAGTTCCCGCGGACTATAGACGCCTGGGGAGAAGCCATTCACAACGATGACGTCGCCCGGGTCAACGCCACGCTGGAGCGACATCTGAAGGAAGGAGAAGCTTATTACGAAGAGTATCGCATTAAGTGCAAGGATGGGACTTACCGCTACTGGACGGACCGGGGCACAGCGATGCGAGATGAAAAAGGTGAACCTTACAGGATGATCGGCGCCTGCAGCGACATTACTGAGCGCCAGCAGGCGGAAGAGGCGCTCAAATCAAGCGAAAAACAATTTCGTGCTGTTATGGATCAGGCGGCCGACGCATTGTTCATCCACAATACACAAGGTCAATTAGTCGACGTCAACAGAAGAGCATGTCAAAGCCTCGGATACACAAGAGAGGAACTCCTTTCAAAGACCATTACGGATATTGATCCCGAAGCAATCGAAGCGGGGAAGGATGCGCTTTGGAACAAGGTGATAGCGGGGGAAGTTGCTATCTTCGAGAGTCATCATAAGCGCAAGGATGGAGACACATTCCCCGTTGAGATCGCTCTGGGACCGATCTGCCTTGATCCTGAAACGTTGATTCTCGCTATTGTGAGGGACATCACCGAGCGCAAACATAAGGAAATCTTGCTTCGACAGTCTCTGGATGAGATCGACCTTCTTCTCAATGCGAGTTCTTATATTCTCTATCGTTGCGAAGCCTTTGGTGATTTCGACGCAACATACATCAGTGGCAATATTGAACCTATTCTTGGCTACAAACCGGATGATTTCTTACAGAAAGGCTTTTGGGCAAGCAAAATCCATCCCGAAGATGCACCACGCATTTTTATAGAACTATATCAACTCTTCGAGCATGGCTTCCATAAGCACGAATACCGATTTCAGCACAAAAATGGATCCTGGCGCTGGATGAATGACGAGTTGAGGCTTAATAGAGATGAACAGGGTAATCCCAAGGACATCCTCGGCAGCATGGTGGACATCACCGAGCGCAAGCAGGCAGGGGAGGCGCTTCGCATCTCTGAAACCAAGTACCGCATCGTCGCCGATAACACTAATGACTGGGAATACTGGGTGGATCCAGAAGAGAGGTATATCTATATCTCACCTTCCAGCCAATACATCACCGGTCGTGAGGCAGGCGAATTCACGGCAGACCCCACGCTATTGACTCGGATCATCCATTCGGACGACCAGCCTCTTTGGAATCAACATCGCGGACAAGTCCTGCATGAGATGAAGCCAGGCGCGCTACAGTTCCGCATCGTTCGCCCGGATGGCACGCTGCGCTGGATT
>Ga0154839_1097_pt2 | contig 12126 bp, 10 predicted proteins | sample Rifle2008BG16ft_FD_116143 | JGI IMG/M metagenome (GOLD analysis project Ga0154839, IMG submission 116143) | Deltaproteobacteria bacterium RBG_16_47_11
GGGGTATATGCCTCCAGAGAGAAGAAGGGATATTGCCATTGTTGGAGATCGGGCAAGCCTCTATTGCGACTTCCAAAAAAATTCCCTTCTCTTCTGTGAGAATCGGCACGAGAGACAAGGGGGAAAATGTGTTGCCTTGGAAGGAGAATCCCGAAGCCTGCCCGTCGAGACCGAGGAGCCCCTGACGACAGAATTAAAAGCATTTCTCGACTCGATCAGGAGTCGATCCAGGCCACTCGCAGACGGCCAAGCGGGCTATGAGGCGTTGAAGATCGTTGAAGTCTGTTATGAGTCCTCTCGGAGTGGAAAGAGATTGGAGATCAAATGGAAGAAAATGTGATATTCAGCGAAAGGAGTTAGAATGAAGGTCGCTCTTTCTAAACCTTATGTGGATCAAGAGATCAAAGATCGCGTCTTAGAGGTGATCGATTCCGGACAATATATTTTGGGAAACCAGTGCAAAGATTTTGAAAAAGAGTTTGCCCAATTCGTCGGAGTGAAGCATGCTGTTCTTACCTCCTCGGGAACATCCGCTATTTTTTTGTGTCTTAAGGCCTTGGGGGTTAAAGAGGGTGATGGGATCCTGGTTCCATCTCTTACCGCTTTTCCAACGATTGAACCCGTGTTTCATGTTGGAGCCAGGCCCATTTTCATCGATATCGATGATACTTTTACAGTAGACCCGAAACATATCGAATCGGTTTTAAGGAATAAGAGCCGGATAACGGGGGTTAAGGAGATCAAAGGGATGATCCCTGTCCATCTTTACGGCCATCCCGTTCATATGGACGCCCTTCTTGATTTGGCAAAGCGTTATGGATTTTTCATATTAGAAGACTGTTGCCAAGCTCACGGTGCCAAATATAAGGGAGCAAGAGTAGGATCCATGGGGATTGGCGGTTGTTTTTCTTTCTATCCTTCGAAAAACCTGACGGTTTTCGGGGACGGAGGAATGCTTGTCACTTCAGATGACGAGATGGCTAAGACCTGTCGAATGCTGAGAGATCACGGTCGAAAAGAAAAATATGAGCATGAACTGGTCGGATATAATTTGAGGTTCAATGAAATCCAGGGCGCGGTGGGTCGCCTCCAGCTTCGAAGGTTGGACTGGTTCAATGAATCCAGAAGGCGTATCGCTCAATGGTACGACGAAGGATTGAGGGGAATTCCTGTGACGATACCCCAGGCAAGAGATTGGGCCGAGCCTGTCTACCATCTCTATGTCATCCAAACTCCCGACCGGGACAAGCTGGCGGACTTCTTGAAAGAGAGAGGGATACAAACGGGGATTCATTATCCTGTCCCAAATCATCAACAACCAGCCGTTCGGAATGCCCTCGGTCAGCAACCCAAACTGGGAAAGACAGAAGATACGGTTAAGAAGATTCTCTCCCTGCCCATCTACCCAGAACTCGAAAAAGAGAAAGTGGATTTTGTGTGTGCCACCATCCGAGAGTTCTTTCATTAGGAAAATTGAGGGAGGGATAGGGATTGGCCTTTGAGAGAGAACATTAAGATGGATATTTCTGTAGTGGTTCCAGTCTATAATGAAGAGGAGAACCTTCCGGTCTTGATTCCTCAAATCGCAGAGGTACTCAAACCCTTGGGGAAAACCTATGAGATGATCTTTGTCGACGATGGCAGTAAGGATCATAGCCGTCGCCTCCTTAAGGAGATGGTTCTTCAATATCCTGAAATGCGAATCCTTGGATTTAAGAAGAACTGCGGTGAAACGGCGGCGGGCGCGGCGGGGTTAAGGGAGGCGAGGGGAGAAATTATCATCACCATCGATGCTGACCTTCAGAATGATCCCAGGGATATCCCCACCCTGTTAAAATACCTGAAAGATTATGATATGGTTACAGGGTGGCGCCAAAAAAGAGAGGATTCCTGGGTCAAACGCATTACTTCAAAGATTGCCAATCGAATTCGAAATGGGTTAAGCGGAGAGACGATTCGAGACAGTGGTTGTACATTTCGGGCTTATAAGAGAGCGTGTCTTCAGAACCTTAAGCTGTACAAGGGCATGCATCGATTCATGCCGACATTGGTGAAAATGGAAGGGTTTCGAGTGATCGAGGTTCCGATTGCCCATCGTCCCAGGAAGTTTGGAGTATCGAAATATACCACGTGGAATCGAATGTGGCGTGCCTTCATCGATCTTCTGGCAGTGAAATGGATGAAGAGTCGCCATATCCATTATGAAATTGAGGAAAAGATCTGAAATAGAAGGTTTTACATTTCTTGGGTTTTGCAACCGATTTCTTGCAAGTCCTATCGACGCGATATTCAAAATTTCAAATTGACTTCTGGGTGCTCTTGGGTCTTATCGGACAAGCAATGTTTTCAATGAGGACCATTATTCAGTGGATCGCCTCTGAGAAAAGGAAGGAGAGCATCATCCCGGTGGTCTTCTGATACTTTAGTTTAGGAGGGGGATGAATCCTCTTGGGCTATGCCATCCGACAAATGGATCCGGTGCCCATCGCCGCCTATCTTCTCAACCCTGTTATCTATTTTGGAAACCTTTCCTTTATTTATAGAAAAAACAGATTGCCTTCCTCTTTAGATTCCGTTTCACTCCTTTCCTTATTAATCTGGGTCGATGAGACCTCGGGATTCTTGATGAGTCCCGGTTACAGACCAACAAACTAAAGAAGTGGCTGTTTCGGCTGATGATATTTAATAATAGAATTAAGTATGTTAGAATATAACAATTTCATTCAGTTACCGTAACGGCGGGGGTTTTTGATCTGCATGAAGGTGTCCATCATCGGGGCGGGTAGAACGAGAAATGGCATCGGCGAGTATATCGGGAAATATTTCCATCAGAACGGAGCAAAAGTAACCTCTGTCCTGGGGACCACTGAAAAGACAACCCTCCAGGCCTCTTATGCTCTTCGGAAATATGGGATCGAAGCCCATTCCTATACCGACTTTGATGCGATGGTCAGTGCTGAAAAACCTGATATCGTGGTCATCGCCTCCCCTTCCTCAACCCATTATGGCTATCTATTAAAATGTCTCGACTGGGGACTCCATATCTTCTGCGAAAAACCCTTCATCTGGGACAATCGCACGGATATTCGAAAAAGGATTGAAGACATTTTTGAGAAGACCCGAGAAAAGAGATTAACCACTGCCATGAATTCTCAATGGCCTTTTTCCATCGACGATTATGAGGAAATCTGCGGAAAGATCAGGATTAAAGAAACCAACACTTTTTTTGTACGGATGTCGCCTTTTTCCCCGGGAAGCGCGATGATTCACGAATCCGTTCCCCATCCTTTAAGTCTCCTCTATTGCCGATTCGGTGCTGGGGAGATAGAAAAATTGAATTTTGAATTGGATGGCGAAGGGGAGATGGGCATCCGATTTACCTATTTGTTTGGAACCCAGGAGTGTGATGTGTTAATAAGGTTGGTACACCAAAAGACTTCGCCCCGTGAGTTTTCTTTTGGATTTAATGATAAGATTGTTTTTCGAAGTCTGGATTTTAAAACTTATGAAATCTATTTTAATTATGGGAATAAGAAATTGAGAATCACGGATCCCCTTGAACACTCCGTAAAGAATTTTATGGAGGCTGTTAAAATGAAAACCGAGCCCCTCATCGGACATCATCATATTCTCCATAACACGTGTCTGTTAAAAGAGATTCATGACGGCTTTGGTGAATTTGAAAAGAGAAAATTATGGAAAAATTAATAGAAAGAGAGCATGACTTTGGCTCGAAATTGAGACAGGATGCCACCCTTCAAAGGCTGAAAGATTATATCCAATGGCAGAGAGAGCGAGGTATCGATGCTTCGGGTCGAGGGCTTCCAATGATCAGCCCGATCTCCATCAATTTGGATCTGACCTCTGCCTGCAATTTCTCATGTCCTTTTTGTGTTGATTCGAAGCTGGTCAATGCCGGAAAAAGCTTGACCTTGGGGGAGGTGAAAAAGACGATCGATACACTCCATTCCCGAGGTCTCCTCTCTGTCATCTTGATCGGAGGGGGAGAACCCACTCTTCACAAAGGTTTTGGAGAGGTCGTCCGGTACATCAAAAGCAAAAGATTACAGATTGGGATCGTAACCAACGGTTCGAGACTTGAAAAAATTGAGGCGATCGTCGATGAACTCAAAGAGAAAGATTGGATCAGGATTTCTATCGATGCCGCCGGGGAAGAAGTCTTTGAGGATTTACACCTGCCCAGAACTCAGGTGACTCTGAAGGGGATATTAGAAAAAGCAAAAAAGGTGAAAAAAAAGAATCCTGTGGTTTCCTTGGGATATTCGTTTGTGATCGTTTGGGAGGGCGTGGAGATCAACGGGAAGAAAATCCATCCCAATACGGATGAAATGGCAAAATCGGTGGAACTGGCCAGGGAATTCTCCTTTGATTATATTTCCTTTAAACCCTGCCTGGTCCGATTCAATGAGTCCCAGAGGGAGACGTTGCTTAAAAACGTTGGGAAAACGAAAGAGGAAGAGATTATCAATGAAATCAGGAACCATCTTCAAGAGGCAAGGCGTTTTGCAGGGGATCAGGTCAAGCTTCTTGAAAGTTCTAACCTGAAGGCCATGTTGAATCAGGAGACCGATCAAATCAAGAGACAGCCCAAGAGATGCCACATGCAATTTTTCAGAACCGTGGTGACGCCCTTCGGAATCTTTCACTGCCCGGCGTTTCGGGGGGTGGAAGAAGCCAAAATTGGAGAACCGGAGGGATACCAATCGGAAAGAAAATTTATAGGATGTCTCGAAAGGACGGCCCAATCCATCATGACCTTTGATGCCGGAGAGGAATGCAAAGAGGTTGGATGTTTTTACAATCGCACCAACTGGTGGTTAGAAAAGTTTATTCGATCCAAAGAAGACGTCCACGAACTTGAAAAAATAGAGAATGATAACTTTTTCCTTTAATGCCGGACCATCAGAGGTTATCGGGCTCCAGAAATAGCTCGAATACTTCGTTGGGTTCTCAATAAAATGAAGATCCTTCATCTTTTCAGCAACTGGAAGTGGACCGGTCCTGCTGATCCAACGTTGAACCTCTGCAAGGGATTGGAGAAGCGAGGGCATGATGTCACCTTTGCCTATCGAAAACCTCCTGTTCCAGTGGAGGATAGTATTGAAAAAAGGGTCCTCCAATCAGGAGCGAAGGCCACGGATCGATTTCAACTGGATCATTCCGTGAAGTTCTATCGTCCCTCTTTTCTGCCCACTCATCTGCGTGACATTTTAGACCTCACCCACTATCTTCGTGAGGGGAAGTTCGATATTCTCAATGTGCACCACTCCCATGGTCATCTCTTAGGCGGGATCGCTGCGAGGAGGTCAGGCCATCCTGTCATCGTCATTCGGTCCGACCACAAGCGAGATCCTTTGAAGCCCAGTTTGGGAAATCGTTTTCTCATCTCTCAGTTCACGGATGGGATGATCACCTTTTCAGAGAGAGCGAGGAGAGAGGATTCAGAACATTTCGGGCTTCCACTTGAGAGGGTAGAGAAGATCTCGCCGGCGTTGGATTTAAACCGGTACGATCCGCAGGGGAGATTTAAAGATATGAAGACCCTCTTCGGAATTGAACCCAAGGAGATCGTTATCGGAATGATCGCCCGATTTCAAAAATACCGAAGGACAGCCGTCTTTTTAGAGGCGGTGAAAACGATTGTGAAAGAATTTCAAAACGTGAAGATTCTCTTGGTTGGCCGATCAAGTCAGATAGAGCAGAGTGTCATTCAACCCATGAAACAGCTCGGCGTTGAAAAGTGGATCGTTCTGGGAGGATATCAAACGGAGGACTATCTCGATACCTTAGCCTGCATGGACATCTTTGTTTTCTTAATGGCCGGGTCGGATGGAACTGCCCGAGCTTTGAGAGAAGCAATGGCCATGGGCAAACCGGTCATCGTTGCCAATCGGGGGATGCTTCCCGAGTTGGTGGAGGATGGCATTTCAGGTTTAGTGGTGAACGATACCGCTGAAGAAATGGCCCGTGCGGCCCTTCGATTGCTTCATCATCCAGAAATGAGGGAGGCCTTAGGGAAGGCGGCTTATCGGAAGGCCCACCAAGATTTCCAGTTGGATGGACAAGTGGAAGCCGTTGAAAGTTTTTATCACCGGATGGTGAAGCTCGGGAAAAGGAAGTAGACCCCGTTAGACATGGCGGGGTTTTCAAATTCTGCTTTATTTGAATGGCATTAAAATCCTGAATAAGACTCCATCCTATCTTAAAAGGGGGGTTTTCTAACGGGGTCAATGGGAAATTCAACTCTTAAACGAGTATCGAGAGGTGAGATCAAGGGGTGGGTGAGAGGGGAGGTATTGAATAATCTCCCCACTCATTTTTTTGAGGACCCCCTCTCTTCCATTCAGGAGATGGGAGGAGAGGTCCTCAAGGAATCAAAGTGGAGGTGGGCAGCCCTCCTACGCCTTTCAAATGGGAGAAGTTTTTTTTTGAAGCGAGATAAAACAAAAGGCTGGATGGAGGGCTTGAAATATCTTTTTTCTCCTTCCAAAGGGCAGAAGGAATTTTTCATCGCTTCCCAGTTGGAAGGGAGAGGACTCCATCTTCCTCAACCCTTGGGCTGGATGGAACGGGTTTGGAAAGGGTGGGTCAAAGAGAGTTATTACCTCTCCGAGGCGATTGGAACAGGGGTTTCATTCATCGAGGAAGTGGCGAAATCGAAAGAACCTCGTTCGATTATCGAATTAGCCAAGACCGTGAGGAAATTTCAAGAAGCGGGATTATTCCATCGAGATCTTCACGGGGGTAACTTTTTATGGGAGGACGATACCCTCTTTCTCACCGATTTACATCGTGCCAAACTCATGAAGTCCCTGTCCTTACACCGGAGGTTATGGAATTTATCGCACCTCTTTCATTCTTTGAGATCGATGTGGGGAGAAGAGGAACAACTCCGATTCCTGGATCAATAGTTTGAGGAGAGGCTCGACCGTTCTCAAAAAAGAGAAATTCTACATCAAAAGATTCATCCTGTGATGCATCGCCTTCAACAGAGGCAGTGGCGAAGCAGAACGAAACGATGTCTAAAGGAAAGCACCGAGTTTACGGTGCAAAGAGAGAAGAAGGTTCGCTATTTTTATCGAAGGGATTTCCCCCTGGGGCGTCTGAAAAGGGTAATGGCTGAACACCGAAACCTGGTGAGAAAAAGCCCCTTTTCCCTGATCAAATATTCTCCGGAGGTAATCGTTTCCATATTGAATGATGAAGAGGAAGGGGTCTGTGTGAAACAGTTCTGCTACCCTTCTTTCTGGGGGCGGATGAAAGAACATTTCCGTCGCTCGAAAGGGTTTAAATCGTGGAGGGCGGCCAATGGCATGCGTGCAAGAGGCCTTCCGTCTCTTAAACCCTTTGCCTTGGTGGAGAGAAAAGATTGGGTAGGACTGAGGGAGAGTTTCTTATTGATGGAAGCTCTGGTAAACGATCAAGAGATGGATCGGTATATTTCAAGGGGGTTTAAAGATTTGGAGAAAAAGAGGCTTTTTATTAGGACCTTTGCCCACTGGCTTGACGGTCTTCATAAAATGCGTTTATACCATAAAGATATGAAGACTTGTAATATTCTCGTCTCAGAAAGGGCAGAAACCTGGAATTTCCATCTTCTTGATTTCGAGGATATTCTGATGGACGAGGACGTGAATCGGAAAAAATTGTTCAGAACTTTTCTCCAGCTCAACACGTCTACTCCTCGGGTGATGACGAAAGTCGACCGCTACAGGTTTCTCAGGGAGTACCTCCGTCTCAATCCCGTTGTCAAGGACCCAAAGGTTTTTCTCCGTGGGTTGATGGATGAAAGCCGTCGGAGGGGATTGGTCTACGTATCGCCACACGGAGTGGTGACTGAGACGATAAGATAATCAGAATGGATCAACGATTTTCGAAAATGACTCCTCAGCCATGGTCAGGAGATCACGACACGGATGCAACCTGGTGACAAGTTAGCCCTCTATGGAGATTTTGAACCGGGTCCTTACACTTTTATACAGGAATCGTTCCTATACCGGTATTAGAGCGGGAAGAGGCCCTCTCTCATTTCTTAAGGTCTCAGGAAAGAGTTTTCTGTCTGCTTCGATCCAGAGATTTTTTGAAATTTCAGATGGTAGAAGGTCGTCCAGAGTTTCAGCTGATTCTTCGACGTCGGATAGGGGATGGTGAATTTGCCCTGATTTCTAACCGATAGGGGTTGGGGACCCTGAAAGGCAATGAAAGATTCTGAACCCATCATGATTTCTGTTGTGGCGCCTGTCTACAATGAAGAAGAAAACCTCCCTGTTTTAATCCCTAAGCTGAAGAAGGTTTTAGAAGGCCTCGGATGTTCCTGCGAAATGATCTTTGTAGATGACGGAAGCTCAGATGGAAGTCTGAGGATTTTGAGGGACGTGGCTTCTCGATATCCTTCTCTCCGAGTCCTTCGTTTCAGGGAGAATCGTGGTTTAAGCACGGCCCTTGTAGCAGGAATGAGGGAAGCCCGGGGAGAAAAAATCATCACCTTGGACTCAGACCTTCAGAACGATCCTGCCGACATTCCGAAGTTGTTGGAATACTTGGATCGCTATGATATGGCCACGGGGTGGCGCCAGAGAAGGGAAGATTCATGGCTGAAGAAAATCTCTTCTAAAATTGGTAACACCGTCCGGAACTGGCTGAGTGGCGAGAACATCCAGGACAGCGCCTGCACCCTCCGGGCATTCAAGAAAAAATGCATTAAAGAGATCCCTGTGTTTAACGGGATGCATCGATTCCTTTCTACTCTGGTTAAGATGGAAGGATATCGGATCATTGAAGTTCCCGTTTCTCACCATCCGAGGAAGTTTGGGAAGTCAAAATACAATATTCGAAACCGTATGGTACGATCCTTCATCGATTTGCTGGCTGTGAGATGGATGAAGTACCGCACCATCCAGTATGATATCGAGGAAAAGGTTTGAGACGGTAGGAAAGAGAGGATGTCATGCACGACAGAAAGATGTCTTGGCAGAGAAAGGTCCGAAGAATCCCGCTTTTTATCGGGGCCCTTTTATTGGTGATCTTTGCGAAACCCCAATTTCCCGGAATCCTGATCGGGATGATTCTGATCTTTTTTGGGGAAGGCATTCGTATCTGGGCAGCAGGTCATCTCCAAAAGAACGAGGTTCTGACCGTGACCGGTCCGTACGCCTATGTCAAGAATCCGCTCTACATCGGTTCGATTTTAATTACGGCAGGCTTTTGTATCCTGGCGGACAGTATCTATCTTCTGGCGGCGGCCTTCTTTATGTTCTGTTTCCATTACATCCCCTATAAGAAGAGGGTGGAGGGAGACCGAATGAAGAAGATTTTTGGGAGTCAATTTGAGGATTATGACGGGAAGGTTCCGGATTACCTTCCGCGATGGACTCCCTATTCGGAGGAGAAAGCCTCTTGGCAATTCAGATGCTTTATTGAAAACAGTGAAGAGGGAATTTTCCTCATCATCCTTGCTGGAATCGTCTTGATCCTAAGTCGTGCCTACTGGAGCCTCATTTTTTGACACTTCGACGGCGCCAAACCCCATCCTTTAGGACGCCGTCAAAAGCGCCGCTCAGTATCAACCCTGAGCAAACCGCGGGTTTTAGACCGGGGAAAGTCGAAGGGTTGATTTTTCCTCTCCCCCTCCCCCCTCCTCCAAGCCTGCCTGCCGGTAGGCCGGGGGAGAGGGAAGTGGGGGATGTTTAAAGAGGGGAAGTGAAGAGGGAAGATCTCAAACGTTCAATTTGCCTTGTCAAGGGAAGGGCCGGGAAGCCCGACTTGAATCAGGTGGAGGTGGAAGGTCGACCCCTGATGGTAAAGGATGTCCGAAGAAAGGGTTTCCTTTTCCGATGGACGTTGGGACTTTGGTTGATTCACAATGAATGGAGGATCTATTCCCGGCTCGCAGGGATGAAAGGCATTCCACAGCCTGTTGGGCGAATTGACCGCTTTGCTTTTGCTATGGAGTTCATTCCAGGAAGATCCATCCTAAGAGGGGAGCCTCTTCCTTCTTCTTTTTTTTCTGACTTAGAAAGAGTGCTCAAGGAGGTTCATGGTAAAGGGGTGATCCACCTGGATTTGCGACATAAAGGGAACATCCTTGTCTCTGAAAAAGGAGAACCTTTCCTCATCGATTTCAATAGTAGTTTTGCTTTTAAAGAAAAGGGATTCCTCCGGCGTTCCCTTTTTCCCCTCCTCAGGTGGGTGGATTATGGGGGATTGCTGAAATTAAAGAAGAGAATTTCTCCCTCGTTGATGACTCCTGAGGAACTCGCCTTTCTCAAACGGTTTGATCGGGTTCGAAAACTCTGGATCTTTAACTGAGGAGGGAATCATTGCAAATTAAAAAATTAGCAGTTCAAATTTAGCAATGGGGAGAGTGGGAAAATTGAACGTTAGAGAGTGAGATTATTTAATGCTAATTTTGCAATGTTAATTTTGCATTTTGCACTGGCTCCTTTTCACTTTCCTGTAATGATGTGAAAGAGTTCTTTCTGTTTGAGAGTCATCTCCCGGGCGCCTTTTTTCGTCCCCTCATGCTCATACCCAAGCAAGTGAAGCACCCCATGGACCATCAAAAGGATAACCATTTCCATTTCGTCGAGACCGAAACGGTTCGATTGGCGCTTGGCTGTTTCAACCGAAATCACCAGGTCTCCGAGGAGATGGGGATGGAGGGTTGAGAACTCTCCTTCTCTCATGGGGAAGGCTAGGACATTGGTCGGTTCATCCCGATGGAGGTATTTCCGATTCAACGCTTGAATCTGGAGGTCATTCACAAACAGGAGGCTGAGCTCAGCCTCAAGAAACCCCAATTCGGTCAATATCCTTTGGGCCGCCCTTCTTATTTTTCCTAAGTTTAAGGGGATATGTTTTTGCTGATTTCGAATCCAGATCTTCATCGTTCCTTTTCAGAGGTGATTCCGAGCTCGTTGAAACGGGATAATCAATTCTCTGGTGAAAGATAGCGGTTAAGATTCGATTGAAACTCTCTTGAATTTCTTGAAGATCTTTCAAGGTCAATTCACACTCTTCCATCTGTCCATCCAAAAAAATGTTGTTCGTCACCCGTTGGACCAAGCTCTTGATCCGAGAAGGGGTGGGGTCGGCAAGGGCGCGAGAGGCGGCCTCTACCGAATCGGCCAGCATAACGATCCCCGCCTCTTTGGTCTGGGGTTTTGGGCCGGGATATCGGAAATCGTTCTCATTGATCGATTCCATCTCGGGATTCTCTTTTTCCTTGGCTTTCTGATAGAAGTAGGAGATCAGGCTTGTCCCATGATGTTGCAGAATGATATGGCCGATTCGTTCCCCCAAGCGATTTTCACGAGCCATCTCCACCCCATCCTTGACATGGGAAATGAGGATGAGGCTCGACATCGTGGGAACGAGATGTGCGTGTTTATTTTCTCCCCCTCCCGCGTTTTCGATGAAGTAGAGAGGTTTTTTCAACTTCCCTACGTCATGATAATAAGCGCTGACCCTCGCTAACAAGGGGTTGGCCGCAATCGATTTGGCAGCCGCCTCTACCAGACTCCCGACGATGATGCTGTGGTGATAGGTACCGGGAGCCTGAAGAATCAGGTCTTTCAGGATGGGATGGTCCATGTTGGCCAATTCAAGCAGTTTGATATCCGTGGTGTAGCCGAACAGGGTTTCAATGATGGGAACGATTCCTAAGACGAGGACCGAAGCGAGGAGGCCTCCCAGAAAACCCATCATCAAATCAGAGAGGAGGGTCATTTTGAAGAGATTTTCAGAAATCAGGCTGTAAGAGAGGATCATAAGGATATTGATCCCTCCCACCGTGATCCCGGCTTTCAGGAGGATGCTCCTCTGTTCGCATCGTGCGACCTTATGGGCACCGATCACACTTCCCACGAAAGTGAAAATGAAGTAGAAAAGCTGATTTCCCATCAAGGCCGCTGAAAAATAACTCGCCAGGAGTGAGAAGACAATCGCTACCTCTGAGTTGATGACGATCCGAACAAGCATGGCCCCCGTGGCAATCGGAAAGAGATAGAGGTAGGAAGATGAAGGGATGGAGAAAAATTCTCCCCCCAGGACATCCGTACTCAGTTGGAAAAGTTTGAGGAAAGCAATGACCCCAAGCAGGGCGGT
>Ga0154839_1158_pt3 | contig 12125 bp, 15 predicted proteins | sample Rifle2008BG16ft_FD_116143 | JGI IMG/M metagenome (GOLD analysis project Ga0154839, IMG submission 116143) | Deltaproteobacteria bacterium RBG_16_47_11
CCGCTCTGGAGAGGAAAGATGTTGATGCTCGGGATCAATGCATGGCCTGTCGCATGACACTCCGAACAGCTGATCTTGGGATGCAGGGCCGATTGTTCCCAAAAGGAGGACTCTCTCTGCTGATGATGGCAGGTGATACAGAATTCCTTCTTCGTCGTGGTGTAGGTGGGCAGGGTAATGGCGGCATTAACGGCCAGTATCACCAGAACTCCCCCTAAGGTCCAGACCCAGAAAGGAAGATGAGGAATCTTGAATGTCAATTGAACCCTCCCTTACTCATTCGTAAGCAATCCCGGAACTCCACCCTTCTTACCGATGGTCTGAAGGGTATTGGCAATATCCAAGGTGATGGGAATAATGGTACTGTTCTTCTCACCTGCGATCTCCGTGAGCGTTTGAAGATATCTCAACTGCAGGGCGGCTGGCTCGATGGAAATGATTCGGGCTGCCTGCCGAAGGGTCTCTGCGGCCTGGAACTCACCCTGTGCATGAATGACTTTTGCGCGTTTCTCCCGTTCTGCCTCCGCTTGTCTCGCCATTGCCCTCTGCATTGGATCAGGCAACTGAACATCTTTCACTTCCACCACACTTACCATCACACCCCAGGGTTCCGTATGCTGATCAATGATCTCACTCAAGCGTTTATTTATCTTATTCCGCTCGAAGAGGAGTTCGTCGAGGTCCGACTGCCCCAGGACACTTCTGAGGGTGGTGAGAGCAATCTGAGTGGTTGCCTTGATGTAGTCGGCTACCTGCAGAATCGCCTTAACGGGATCTTTGACCATGAAGTAAACGACGGCGTCGACTTTGATGGTAACATTGTCCTTGGTGATGACAACCTGAGGTTCTACCACCATGGTGACGACCCGGAGCTCGACCTTAATCATTCGATCGACGATGGGGATGATCATATTGAAGCCAGGCTCTCTTGTTTTGATAAGTCGGCCGAATCGGAGAACGACGCCTCGCTCATACTGTCTAACGATCTTGATGGCGAGAGCAAGAAAAGTGATTCCGACAAGCCCCAGGATAATAACTAAAGACATCCATCGAATGGTTTCCATTAATTTGTTCCCTCCTGCAGCAATTATTTAGAAAATAGCATGATCGTTTCTGTTTCGTGTGGCCGTCTAAATCCCCCCAACCTCCCTTTACTTACTTGGGGGAGAAGGGGAGAATGGGGGGATTTAGACCTTTTCTATTTTTATCACTGTATCCATCCATCCCTGTCCTTCCCCTAAAGGGTCCTGCTGGATGGGGATGATGGGATTGGGATGAACCCCTGTTCCATGTTTCCCCCACCAGAGAAGATTCGTTTCCGGGTCCTGACTTTGAAACGGTTTCCCCTGCGGGATCCGACCATAATTCCAGCGCCCTACACTGTCAGAAAGAGCCACAACTCTGGGATGAATTCCCTGAGTGATGAAGACGTGAGTGGTCAGGGAACCCAGCGCAGAGGTGATTTTGACCCGATCTCCTTCATTTAAACTCATTCTCTTTGCGGTCTCGACATTGATCCAGAGAGGATTTTTGTGGACAATTTCCATGAGCCACTTGCAATTGGCCGTCTGTGAATAAGAATGTACATTCCATTGAAAGGTGATGAGGTGAAATTCACCTTCACCCAACCGCTGGTGATGTGGAATAGGTGTATAGTTAGGGAGGGAAGGTTCGAACTCAAATTTACCGGACGGAGTCTTCAGTTTCTTCTTTTCATGAGAACCGTATTGGGGTTTTATACTGTGATCAACCCAGATCCCTTTCTCTATGAGAAAATCGGTTCCTCCAGCATCCACCAGCTTTGGAATCTTACGGATCATGGCCTCGATATAATGTTCCATTCTCCCGAACCTGAAATAAGGCTCCATCCCTCCCCCCACTCGATTGGCAAGTTCAATAAGAATTTCTGGGAAGGGAAGGGATTGTCCTAAAGGTTTGGAAATGGGTTGCCTGAGAGCGATAAAAGGCACCCTCTCCATCGGAGGAGGCGAGACGAGGTCCCATCGCTCGAGATAGGTGGCCTCCGGGAGCAAGAGGTCTGCATAAAAATTACTTTCGTTAACGAACGGATCGATCGAAATATGGAAAGGAATTTTACTTTCGTCCTGAAGGACATAAGAAATAAGCTTGGAATGCGGTCCTTTGTAAACAGGATTGTCCATATGAGTCATCAGGACGCCTATGCGCTGTGTGCCCCGATTGACCCGGACAAACAGGTTCTGAGAATCAGGATTCATCCTCTGTGATTTTGGAGGCTTCGGATCAGGGGGGTCTAAGGAATAACCCTGAGGGAATAAGAAACCCCCCTTAGCATCTAGACTTCCCACCATGGCATTTAGAAGGAGAATACTCTTCTGGTTGGAAGTACCGTTCATATGCTTTAGGGCACCCCCTCCTCCGATGGCCACAGCCGGTTTCGCTTGGGCAAACTCGATTGCAATTCGCTTGATATCTGAAGCCTTGACACCACTCACACTCTCTGCCTTCTTAGGGGTGTAAGGGGAGAGGTGCTGTAAGAGACGGGCAGAAGAGGTATTGGTCCACCGTTCAATAAATTCCCTGTCCCAGAGGCCCTCATTGGCAATGACATAGGCCATGGCCAGGGCCACCATGCCGTCGGTCCCAGGGATGATCGGAAACCACTCATCACTTTTTCCAGCTGTTTGGGAGATTCTCACATCGAAGGTGACTAATTTTGCTCCCAGATTGATCCTGGCATCGATCAGTCTCTGAATAAAAGGGACATATAAAAAATAGCTCTCATAAGGATTGGCTCCAAAGTTGAGGATGTATCGCGTATGGGCCATATCGCCCACACCCATGGAATAGCCTGATATCTCATGAATGGCAAAAGCTCCGTTGGGAGATTCTAAGATGGCATGCTGAAAAGTAGTTGAACTTCCGAAGGCGGAGGCAAATCTCCCTGCAAACTCATTACTCGATAAGTCCCATGTGTTTCGGATGATAAGATCGTGATGCTGCTTATCGGCCTGTATGGCCTTGAGGCGGAAGGCAATCTCGTTCAAAGCCTCGTCCCAGGAGATCTGTTTCCATCTCCCCTCGCCTCTTTTCCCGACCCGTCTCATTGGAAAGAGAATGCGGTCTGGATTGTAAAGGTGGTTGATCCCTGCAATCCCTTTGGCACAGAGCCTTCCCCGACTATTGGGGTCGAGAGGGTTTCCACCAATGTTAATGACCTTTCCATATTCTAAATATCCCAAGATCCCGCAGCTGGCTGGGCACATCATACAGACACTGGGGATCGATTTTCGCATTCGCCCGGTTGTCCGGGAGACACTCTTCCCTTTTTCCGCAGCGGCCGGCTTCCCTTCCAGTGGAAGTCCTGTGGCTAAGAGAGCCACCCCTCCCGCTCCCCATTTAATAAAATCTCTTCGACTAATTCTGGACATCCAACCTCCATCAGCTCAATGGGATGCTCATTCCCCCGACCACCATGATGTAGCGCATGGCAAAGATTCCGATCATGACCAGGATCGAGGCAATCACCAGACCCGGAATCCAGCGCTTGGTGAAAGGTAAAAGAAGGAGGATCAAGGGGATAATCGCCCCCAGTAGAACCTCGACTCCTAAAAAGAGGTGACTGAATTCTCCTTTGAGGAGCATAAGGGCAGCCATATACGCCTCTGTGTGGGAGGTGAGAAGGACCGTCAGGTCAGTCCCGATGAGAATAAGATCCAAAACGATACTAGCCACCAGAAATTTCCCCAGATCATAAAGGAGAGTCGGATCGTGCTCTTTTTCCCTTTGAATAATATAATTTTTGATAATCACTACCAAAATCATCATGGCAAGCCCGGAGACCATGGCTGAGACGAGAAAGATAGGAGGCATAATGGCCGTATTCCATAATATCCTTGCCTTTCCCAGGGCGAGAATAAATCCAGTATAACCGTGAACCATGAGGGCTAAAGGAATCCCGATCAGGCCGAAGATCTTGGTCCTTCTCATATCTCCTTTGAACATGAAATATCCGTACACGATACAATTCATGGGATAGAGGGTCAGGAGAAACGTCCCCCAGGTGATCGGTGAGGTAATCCTCAAATAGAGGATGAGATGCCAGAATCTCAGGGGCTGCTCAAGGTCAATGAGCAAGATCATGGGGGCGATCACCAAAAGAAGGGTTGCCATTATTACCCCTATCTTCCCCAGGGGTTTAAATTTTGTCATTCCAAATCCATACGCAAATGTTGAGATGATGAAGGAGCCGGCGCTCAGCCCAGTCAGGTAGAAGTACGTAGCGATGGGGATACCGAGGGAGATTTCATGTTCAACATTATAGATGATACTTACGTCCATTCCTTCCTCCCGGCGAAGGGGTCCATGGCATCCGAATCGGCAGCGATATAATACACCTGTGGAAAGGTCCCCATTTCAGGTTTCAACGTCTGGAACGGAAGCTTGGAGATCAATTTTGTGACCTCCTCCTCTGGATTATTCAGGTCTCCGAAGATTCTGGCTCTGGCAGGACAGACCTCTACACATGCAGGTTCTAAGCCTGCATAGACCCGGTGACGGCAGAAGTAGCATTTCTGGACGATGGGTATCAGGGGGTTGATATATCTCGCATTGTATGGACACGTGGCCAGGCAATATTTACAACCGATACATCGATGTTCATCGATAATGACGATCCCATCTTCCTGCTTCCAGGTGGCCTGGACCGGACAGTTGATGACACAGGGCGGATAGTCGCATTGATTGCAGAGAGAAGGGAGAAAGTGGCGTGTGATGTTTGGATACCTTCCTTTTTCGATAATCTTTACCCAGGAGCGAAATACACCTAATGGGACACGGTTTTCTGCTTTACAGGCGACCGAACAGCTGTGGCAACCAATGCAACGGCGAAGATCGATCACCATCGCATATCTTTTCTTGTTCATTGTACTTTTCATCATCTCTATCCGATCGCAGTTTATTTTTTTAAGAAGATTTTGTCTATCGGTCAATTCACCTATATTTGAAAAAAAATACCCCTATTTTGAAGGGACTTTTTGCTTAAATCGGCATGAGGAAATCTCTGGTTAGCCCACCTGCTTGCCGGGGGTAGGCGCAGAGGGCTGCTCCTGGGGGCCTTGCGCTATGTTCTTGCCTTTTTAAATTTTAAAGTTCTGTCAGTCCGGTCCTGATGGCGTATTTAATGAGTCCCACCTTATCACGGATATTCAACTTCTCCATGATGTGGGTCTTATGAGCTTCCACGGTCTTTTTGCTAATGCACAGGCGGGAAGCAATCTGAGGAATGGAATGCCCCTCTGAGATCAATTGTAAAATCTCTCTTTCCCGACCAGAGAGGACTTCCTCAATCCTCTTTTTCTCCCCCAATTCTGCTCTCTGAATGTATTCTTCGATAACTTTTTTCGAAATGGAGGGGCTGAGATAAGAATCCCCTTGATAAACCGCTCGAAGAGCAGAGGTGAGATCGGTCATCGCCGAATCTTTGATCAGGTAGCCTGAAGCACCTGCCTTTAGGATTTGAAAGATCCATTCTTCGCTCTCATACATCGTGAGGACTAACACCTTCATGTGGGGGAAGAGTTTCTTGATTTTACGGGTGGCCTCCAAACCGTTTAAATTCCGCATCGCAATATCCATTAACACCACATCTGGAATCAGTTTTTTGGCCATTTCAACGGCTTCTAAACCATCAGAAGCCTCCCCAGCTACTTCGATATCGGATTCGGCCCTGAGCAGAGCGGAGAGCCCCTGGCGAACAATGGTGTGGTCCTCAGCCAATAGAACTCGTATCTTTTTCGTTATCATCGCTTTCTTCTTTTTTATATGGAACGTCAATGTGGATCCGTGTCCCAAAACCCGGCCTCGATTGAATATCGATCTTCCCTCCGAGAAGGGAGATCCTCTCCTGCATCCCTATAATCCCAAAGCCCCTCTCTGGGGACTCTGGATGTAACATCTTGTCCAAATCAAACCCCCTCCCGTTATCTGTTATAGAACCGTAGATCGTCGAATCCCTCTGTTCGAGGGAAATTTCGACCTGACTGGCCTCCGCATGCTTCGAAATATTGTTCAAGGCTTCCTGAACGATTCGATAAAATGCCGTTTCAATTTGAGGGGGTAACTTTTCCTCAAACCCGATCGCCTGGAATTGAGAGTCAATGCCCAGGCGTTTAGAGAAATTCTGTACGTACCACCTCAATGTAGGAATCAAGCCGAGCTCATCCAACATGGTGGGCCTCAGATCCATCGATAATTGGCGCATAGCCGTGATGGTCTGATTTGATAAGGATTTAGCCTCTCCCAATCTTCCTCGGAGGATAGGGTGAGTTTGAGGAAGGTCTTTATCGATCATGTCCAGATTGAACTTAATCGCTGTTAAGGCCTGTCCGATTTCGTCATGGAGTTCCCTTGAGATTCGCCTTCTTTCATTTTCTTGTGCTTCGATGATTTGGGAGAGATATTTCCGCTCCAATCTCATCTTATCCGTGAGTGCCCTCGCCATGAAGTTAAAAGTATCTGCTAACCTCTTGATCTCGTCGTCGCTTTTGAAGGTGACGGTTCTTCTGAAATCACCGTGGCCAATCAGGGAAACCGTCTCTACAAAATGCTGGAGTTTCTTGATCACCAATTGATTCAGGGCAACGGCGATCACGAAGGTGGTGGTCCCAATGGTAAAGAAGAGAAGTAAGATGTTTTCCTTCCATTCTGCCCGTAGCTGTTTCTCAATATTATTCAGGGTGAAGTCGGTGACAAGAACTCCGGTGATATTCTCTTCAGGCTTATGGCAGGAGAAACACTCCTTCCGATTATAAATGGGGTTGACATTTCTGAAGATTTTTTCTCCCTGGGGAGAGGAGTAAATCACTGTCTTATTTAGCGCCTTCGTGGCGCCAAGGTGACAGACCTGGCACGTGGGATCTCGGATATCGATGATCCTTCCTATATCCTTATCGTTGATGGAGATACTAATCCGGCCAACTCGATTGAGTATGAAGATGTTCTTGACATCCGGATATTGATGTACCACCTCAAGGATATACTTCATCTCATCCTTGTTTTTGGATAACATAGAGCTCTTCAGAACGTCGTTGACCATTTGGGTCAGGTGGGGGCTGATGTTCTCCCGAAGAGTGTAGATCATCTTTTTTCGGTGGTGGAAGTACTGGACGGTGAAGAGGAGGGTCATGGTGAGGGTGAGAAGGCTGATCAGCCCGAGGATGATCTTAAAGCGGAGGCTTTGATAGAACTTAACTTGTATCAATGGACATTCCCTCTTTCTCAATTCAAGAGAGGCAAGAAAAAACTGACACAAAACAGATTTTGGATATCCGCGCTATCATCAATGGGTGAGGAATCTCAAAAGGTAACCATCCCTGATGAATAAGAAGCAATTTCTATTCCAAAGTGTCTTCGGATTTTCCCACTGTAGAAAGATGAAGAGATTGGCAAAAAATCCTTAAAATTCAAGCAATTCCTTTAAATCAATAAAATCTTCCTTAGGCAGAATGAAACATTGGACCAGGAAAGAGGTACCCGTTATGGAAAATCTCCCACCGTTCTGTGGATTTTCACCCAATGATCGTCTTATTTCAGTGATCGAGGCCGCTTCCTTTTTTCCTGCAGGAGATCACCTCAAATTTGTCACCCTTGTCCAAACTAGATTTTGAATTTATCCTGTTCTGTCACCCTGAACTTGTTTCAGGGTCTCGCCTTGTTTTATGAGATGCTGTGGGTAGGGGAGGCTTTAGCCTCCCTATTTAAGGCAACCTGCCTTCGCCCCTGCCTCACGAGACTGAGGGATTCCGGTTTCATACTTTTCCGTTTGATTAATTCTTTTTTATAGGCTATTTAAAAAGAAAGTTTATATTCAAGGAGAATTCTGGATGAAAAAGGAAACTGTTATCTTACTCGTTGTGATTGCCTTTCTTGTTGGATTTATTACCGGTGCCACCGTTGCCATCCTCAAAGGGAAGAAAGGGGTTGAAACGGCTGTGAAACAACAGAAACCACAAATGGCAGCCCCTTCTGCTCCTCCTGGTCCTTCCCCGGTCGAAGTCGCCTCGAAGATTAACACCCTGAAGGAAATCGTTCAGAAAGACCCTAAGAATCTGCCAGCCTGGGTGGAATTGGGAAATCTCTATTTCGATAGCGACCAACCGAAAGAAGCCATTGAGGCTTATGGCAAGTATCTTGCCGCCAAGCCCGAGAATCCGGACGTAAGGACAGACATGGGGATCATGTACAGAAGATTGGGAGAGTTTGATCGGGCCCTTGAAGAGTTCAGAAAAGCAGCCCAAAGTGATCCAAAACATGTCAATAGCCGATACAATATCGGTATTGTCCTCCTTCATGACAAACAAGATATCAAAGGGGCGATCAAGGCATGGGAAGAATACCTAAAGGTGGATGCGAAGAGCGAGAGGGCGAACCGGGTTAGGACCCAGATGGAGAATTTAAAAAAGATGGCCAAATAGAATAACAGTTCGGAGTTGGAAGTTCGGAGTTCGGAGCTAAATCCATGGAATAACAAAGCAGGATCAAAAACTTCTCGTTAAATACGCATCTAGTGTCGTGTCTTAAAAATTCGTTTAATAAGTGTTCAGGTTCATTCCGAACCATAGCAAAGAGATTCTCTGCATATTTGTTTAAGAATTCAAGATAGTTGCCCCTCACCCTTCCCCTCTCCCCGTCGGGGAGAGGGATGGGGTGAGGGGGGATATTTATGAAATGTATTTCTGAGACGAAACACTAGGTTCTTAAGAAAATGACAAAGGAAATAGATAAAGAAAAAGAAGAGGAACTGGAAGAGGCGAAGAAATTATTCAAAGAGGGTCTCATCAAGATCTTCAAGGCCACTAAGAAGGTTACCGGAAAAATTGTTGAAGGCTTCCGCGAAGGTTATGCCGAAGACGTGACCAAAAAAGAAAATCCTGAAAAGTGACTAAAGTTGCGAGTGACAAAAGTGCCTAAAGTTAATTCTTAAGTCTTTATTTATGCGAAAACTTGAGCTTGCCGGACTTCTGATAATTTTATTGGACATCGGTTTTTTTCTATACCGGTGGGCGGTGGGACCATTTTCAAGCATAAATCTGTACGCCTCCTCGATTATTTTTACCATTGGCCTTGTGGTTTTCTTAGTCGGCCGTTTCATGAGATAGATTCATCTGAATCGGCGGTGAAGCCGAACACCAACAGAATATCGAAAACAGATCTGCCCATAAGAATAGGTAACCATCTAATGTAAGGACTTGGAGGTGCTACTTCCCAAAAGATACCCAATCGATTTGCCTGCGATCTAAAACTTCTCACAATCTCCCCTCCCGATTGGGTGATATGTCTTGCGAGATCTAATGAGGATTCCTTCCTGTAACATACAAAATCAAAATCTAACCCAGGATTGAACATTGCAGATGCAAAGTGCCGAGTTGAGTGACTGGTTGCACTGCAATCATTCGTATCCCTAGGAATTTGCTCCAATTCGAAATACAGTGGTCTGATTGACGAAAAAGGTAGTCCACCGAATGAGGGATTGATAAAGATTTCGCAGTATGGTAATAGTATCTATCAAAAGGAGTTAAGTATGCCAAGAGGAGGCACGCTTGGGAAAATCGCAAAAGAGATTGAAAGACTCTCTCCAAAGGACCAATTGAAATTGGTGGAAAAACTCGCCCACCAGCTGAGAAAGTCCGGAATCACGGTAAAACGAGACCTTGACTGGAAGGGTCTCTATGGGCTCGGCAAAGGACTTTGGAAGGGCGAGGACGCTCAGGAGTACGTGAACCGCGTGAGAGAGGAGAGGGTGTGACGCTTTCGGATGAGCTTACCCGGATCAACAGCATCTTCATTGATACAGCTCCCATTATTTACTACATAGAAGCCCACCCGCAGTTTGGACCTCTTGCAAAAGAAGTCGTAGTCGCCTTCCAAGCGGGGAACCTGAATGCGTATACTTCTGTTATAACCCTTGTCGAGGTCCTCCCTAAGCCAATCGAAAGGGGAGACGAAAAGCTTGCCAGGAGGTTTGCGGAATTTCTGAAGCATGGCAGGAATCTCACAATGATTGAGATTTCGGAAGCAACAGCGGAGGCAGCCGGCAAGTTAAGAGGCCATTACTCCTTTCTGAAGACCGTTGATGCAATTCAGTTGGCCGCTGCGCTCGACGTTGAAGCAGGGGCATTTCTCACCAATGACGCGAAGCTTCAACAATTCAATGAGTTGAAGGTTATCATCTTGAACGATTACTTGTAGGAATAAAGAAAATGGGACACACGATTTCCTGAAGCATTTGCCTGCGATCTAAAACTTTTCACAATCTCCCCTCCCGATTAGGTGATATGTCTTGCCAGATCTAATGAAGATTCCTTCCTGTACTGGTGATTTTTTAAAATCGTCCCACAAGGCTATGTTTCAAATGGAAATCAATAAGATAACGCTTCAATATTCCTTTCTTCCCAACAAGCAAATTGCTAAATAATAATAAAGAGCGTTTTCACAAGACAACTTTTCTATTGACAAGTGAAGCATTTTTTGATACCAAAAGCACTGGGTGGGAGATTTCCTCGGTTTACTATCCGCAAAAGTAATCTAACAGCACAAACGTGAACCTTTTGTAATAATTATGAAATGGGATTTCCAGAAGATGCCCCTATAAAGCCTCCAAGGAGTTATTATACTTCTTTGGGGGTTATTATTTGTAATCCTCTACAAAAAAGTCAACCGATCTAAATCTAATAACAAAAGAAAGGAGACAAAGAAATGCTTTTCATGTCTATTTATACTTTCGAGCCTGCAAAAAGAAATGAAATTATCAAAAGGCGAATGGAAAAAAAGAGGTACAGCCCTCCGTGAGGGAGTGAAGGTGATTGGCGAGTGGACTGATCTTGGCGGAGGTAGAGGTTTCTTACTAATTGAGGCAGAGGATCCCAAAGTTCTTATGGCAGGGACCTTGGCATGGAGTGACCTTATGGAAATGCAAAGTGTCCCTGTAATCCAGACGGAAGAGGTGATGAAATTGGCAAAAACGCCCGGCTCCGTTTTGCCGGGGGTAGACTTGAAGCTGTGATGACAAGTTGGTTAGCGAGTAGGTGTTATCAGTAACTTAGGGTACCGGTTGGGAACAGGGGAGGCGCACTGGCTATATCTTTAAGACGGAAAGGAGGGCAAGGCTATGCCGAACTACATTATCTTGATGAAACTGACAGACCAGGGTGCTAAGACCATAAAGGATGCTCCTGGGCGGATCGATGCAGGCATTAAAGCCTTCGAAAAGATGGGAGGCAAAGTGATTGGCTTTTACGCAGTTATGGGGGAATACGACTACGTGGCCATCGGTGAAGGCCCAAGTGATGAGGTCGCAACGACCTTCGCCTTAGCACTTGGCTCGCTTGGAAATGTTAAGACGACGACGCTCAGGGCGTATACGAAGGAGGAGTTTGCAGCAATGGTGAAGAAGTTGCCTTAGTGGTGAAAGCAAGGAATAACTATCTACACTTGGTAGTATGATTAGATGCTGGTGCGCCGCCCTCTGACAAAAAGTGTAGAGTTAGTACTGATGGTTTGTCGTCTCCCTCTTTCAATCGGAAATCAACAACCCTTAGAGTACACTAATCTCACTTTTTGTAGGTGGAACTTTCAAGTTGGTGAGGAGCTGAATCCCCATAAGAATCTCAATATTTACCGCCTGAATTTAGAACCAACCATCCTTCATTTCCCATTGACTCCCTGTTCTAAAAAGAATACAATCTAATCGAAATAAAGGCCCTCCGTTATTAACCTTTAACCCATAAGGGGGATATAGTCTGAAGATGAATTTAGACCCCATTTCTGAGGCAGGAATGGTGTTTTTATTATTTAGAAGAAGTGAGGAGGGATTTTATTTTTAAGCTAATATGATAGAAGACCAGGAGCGTTGTTTAAAATGCGGAGGGCAAGAAGGATTACAGGGTGTTGCTGTAAGTATAGGGAGAAGAACATTCCATCTCTTTTATCTCTGTGCTAAATGTGGAAAAATCAGCATTGAAGAATTGCTAAGAGTAATGAGATCATATAAGGAAAAAGGGAAACCTGAGAAGAACCCGTGAAACAGATAACTCCTTTACTTGCTATTTTGGCCTTAACCCTCTGGATGGTTTTATCTCCACCTGTCA
>Ga0154839_1325_pt1 | contig 12005 bp, 13 predicted proteins | sample Rifle2008BG16ft_FD_116143 | JGI IMG/M metagenome (GOLD analysis project Ga0154839, IMG submission 116143) | Deltaproteobacteria bacterium RBG_16_47_11
CGAGGAATACCTTCGTCTCAAGGTCTTAACTTGTATGTTGCCTGATTTTTGATTCAAAACAGTTTAAATTCACCCACTCAGTTGGGACTTGATCCCTTTTTTATATCATGCTTGAAACGGTGATCATGGAATAGAGGAGATTTTCATTGGAGCTCTATTCTCCGGACTATTCTAACCAGGGTCAGGGGAGGCCAAGTCCTCTCAAATGATGCAGATCCATGGCTGGGGACTAGCTAGCATTTCACCGACCCGAGCTGCGGCCTCAATACCTGCTTTTTCCAATTCAGCAATAAGGAGATCGGCCTCAGCAGAAGGAACAGAAAGCAGCAGTCCTCCAGAGGTCTGAGGATCAAATAGTAGTTCCTCTTCTTCCCTGGAAAGCTCTCTGATTTTCTTAAAGAACCCTTCAGCCAATCTTCTGTTGGCCTTGTTGCTTCCTGTTGTCTCGCCCCTACGATACATATGAACTGCATTTGGATAGAAAGGAAGTTTGTCATAGAAAAGATTGATCTGGACTTCACTTCCCTTTGCCATCTCCAGAGAATGGCCAAGGATACCAAAACCCGTTATATCGGTGCATGCATGAATATCAAAATTCAAGGTAATTTCTATCGCTTTCTTGTTAAGAGAAGCCACCTCGGGAAGAATTACTTCTAAATCACGCCGGGGTAGTTTTTTAGAACGGCAGGCATTAAACAAAACACCTGTACCCATAGGTTTGGTCAGGATCAAAACATCACCTTCTTCGGCGCCGCAATTAGTCAGGATGCGATCAGGATGAACCACTCCTGTAACCGCCAGGCCATACGTCGGTTCATTGTCATCTACCGAGTGTCCGCCTGCGATAGAAGCGCCTGCCTCGGATACCTTATCGCATCCTCCCCGCAGTATCTCCTTAAGAAGACTCGAATCGAGTTTCTTCGTTGGAAACATAACAAGGTTTAGGGCTGTGAGAGGTTTGCCTCCCATGGCATAGACATCTGATATAGCGCATTGGCAGCAGCTATCTGTCCAAACCAGTAAGGGTCATCCACTGGAGGTGTGATGAAGTCCACTGTACTGATCAAAGAAAGATGATCTGACAGACGATAAACGGCGGCGTCATCACAGGTCTCGAAACTTACCAGCAGGTTTGGATCCTGTTTTGGACGCAGGTCCTTGAGTGCGTCCGACAGGTCTGTCGGACCAATTGTCGCTGCTCAGCCACACGTGCGGGAGAGGCCCGTTAACGTCTTCTTTTTCCTGAACAGGGTCATCTGTCCCCTCCAAAGTTTCGATTTTGGAACGAAATATTTGGCTACCAGACTTATTAGATCCAGAGAACCCAGGCGTCCTGAATGTTCTTCATGAGGTAGTCGCCGCCGGCCAATTCCACCCAATCATACTTATCACCGCCGGTGGCTCCAAAATATTCAGCGCAAGGTGGGCAGACTCCAAACCATCCGCCTTTGTCTTTTATTTTTTTCATGATTTCAAGAGCGTTTCCAAATTTTTTGTATATCGGGGATTCTATCCGTTCCGTTTTCTTCTTATTGACGAGATCCGCCCCGTCGAGTGTCATCCAAACATGCACCTTTCCCAATGCTTTATCCGCTACCGTTTGAGCCAAGAGAAGGCCTAACATGGCTCTGTTCGGGTCATGGCCCCGTGTGTGATCACAATAACATATTTCCCCCTCTTGTCTTCCTCCGCAAATGATTGGCCTCCCATGATCGAGCTGAGACCTGCAATTCCAAGCCCTGCTCCAAGCACTTTAAGAAAACCACGCTTGTTTGCTCCTTCGCCGTCTTCCACGATTCTCTTTTCATCCTTCTCTTTCATCTCTGTTTCCTCCTTTTAAGGGAACGTGTTTTGCCGCGATAAGGAAATTAAAAAATGGAATTCCTTACGTGTCAAATCGGAATTTTCAATAATCATACGTTATAATATTGGATTTTCCTGTTGAGGAAATCTATCTCGGCTTCTCGGAAAAACATGAGCTTATGATTGGATGAATGAGTGTAGGGCGTATGATCTTTAGGGGCTTTAGGAAAGAGAGGTAAGATATCGTTGTCAGCTTCTGCATCCCTTAACTCGATCTGTTTTTCTTATGCAGAGTCGCGGCAGGTGTCCGACCGAGTTCTGCTTACTCTTTCGCCAGGTCTTCACTCTAAGATATTCCTGGGGGTTAATGATGACTCGGGTGACCAAGATAGATCTTCGCTTACTGTTGATCTGTCTCCTTTTCCAACGCCTCCTGTGAGGGGGATTCAGACTTTTTATCTCTATATTCTTCTATTGCTAGTTCCAAAGCGTGGGCAGCCAGTTTGAAGCACGGGATTTTCTCTTCGGGTAACTGAGAAAGGATCTCTTCTAAGATTCCCTCAGATATCTTGAGGGCCTCATCCACCGTGGATCCTTTAATCCTTTCCGTGAGGATGGAACTTGCTGCAATCGCTGCCCCGCAGCCAAAGGTCTTGAATGTCACTTCTGAGATCTTATTCCCATTACATTTGATAAACATCTGCATGAGGTCGCCGCAGGAAACATTGCAAGCTATGCCCACTCCATCGGGATCTAAAATTTCGCCTACATTTTTGGGATCTCGGAAGTGTTCCAGCAAATATGTTGGGTACTTTGCCATTTCTCCAACCTGCCAATAAACCGCCTCTTCAGATGAGATCGATCTCTTCGAGATGGATGGCTTCTTTTTCGATGCGAAAGGCTTTCACCGTTAAAAGAGTGCTATCAGAGTAAAACACCCGGTAAGTTGATTTGCTTGATCAATGGAGATTTTTGGAGTTTCTTTGTTGGCCTCATCTCATATTTCCTGGGATATTTTGCTCATGCTTCATCTGCCCCGAAATTTGATTAATCTGAAGTTCTTGTGGAAGTTTGGAGTGGTACTGTATCTCGGGTTGAGCACGACTGTGTGTAATCGATCAATTCCTTAATCGTGGGGTTCTCTCCACACAGAGGGCAATCGGGGTTTTTTGTATTCTTCATCTCCTGAAAGGCCAGATCCAAGGCATTGAACAAAAGAAACCGTCCAGCCATCGATTGTCCAATGCCCAAGATTTCTTTGAGTGCCTCATTGGCTTGAAAGAGGCCGATAATCCCGGCAACCGCTCCCAGGACTCCGGCCTCCTGGCAGCTTGGAACCAGGCCCGGTGGAGGAGGTTCAGGAAAAAGACAACGATAACAAGGGCCACCGGCGTGGGGCTTAAAGGTGCTCAATTGCCCATCGTAGCGCAGGATGGCTCCTGAAATTAAAGTTTTCCTCCCGAAATAACAGGCATCATTTACCAGGAATCGAGTCGGAAAGTTGTCACTTCCGTCGAGGACAAGGTCATAGTCTTCGATGATTCTCTGGATGTTTGCAGAAGTGACCCGCTCCCAATAGATTTGTACTTTTACTTCTGGATTTAGAGATTCAAGGGTCCTTTTACCAGATTCAACCTTGGGAAGACCGATGTCACAGGTCCTGTGAAGGATCTGACGCCGGAGATTGTGAATTTCCACGTGATCTGAGTCGGCCAACCCGATCGTCCCGACACCTGCAGCGGCTAAGTAGAGGGCTGCAGGAGAACCCAGGCCTCCAGCCCCCATGATAAAGACCTTGGCTTCCGATAGTTTTCTCTGACCCTTTCCTCCGATCCCCGGAAGAATCATCTGCCTTGAGTAGCGATGGATCTGCTCTTCAGAGAATTTCATCTCTTCCTCTATTTGAATTCTGTATTCTTCACAAGGATGGCCCAATCGGTCTCGTTCACGGGACGGACATCCAGGATTTCATACCCCTCATTCTTCAAGCTCTTGGGTACGTCGCACACGGCAGGCGGGTAATCAACAATGACCCGCAGCACATCCCCTATTTCCATATCCTCCAGGGCCAGCATGGATTCGATGAAAGTGTAGGGGCAGACCTTTCCTTTGAGGTTTAATTCTTTATCAACCTCCTGTGCCCTAAACTTCCGCTCACTTTCCTCAAGAACATCTTTGTCCAAAACAGTGTTCATTTCTACCTCCCATGGTCTGTTTCCAAAAACAAATTTCCTACGCTCCATACCTGCATTTCCAACAATCCCAATACCGTTGGCGAGGCCTATTCCCGGTTCGAAAAATCACTTGATTTTGTATACCACAATGTGGTATATATTGTCAAAATATTTTTCTCCTTTTTGGCAAGGAGGATAGGCCCATGAACAATCAAGAGTTCTCCTCATTTCGTCAGAAACTCCAAAAGACGCAGAAACAAATGGCAGAACTTCTGGGAACTTCTCTCAAGACCGTTCAGAGTTTTGAACAGGGATGGCGGAAAGTTCCCGTATACGTCGAACGTCAAATGCTTTTCTTACTGAACATGAAGAAAGGAAAAGCGAACGATGCTCGGCCATGCTGGGATATTCAGAACTGTTCCGTACAAGCTCGTCAAGGTTGTCCGGCATGGGAATTCAATGCGGGCAATCTTTGCTGGTTTATCAACGGGACCATTTGCCTCGGAAAACCTCAAAATAGCTGGAGCCATAAGATGAAGGTCTGTCGGAAATGTGAAGTCTTTACGAAGAATTTTTGCACAATTGCATCAAGAAGGATTTCCAAGTGAAGGGATGCTTAACTCTCTATCCCTTGGTATGGCCTTACCCTCGCGTTGCATTGAAGAGGTCCCGCCCAAGGCGGGATGCTTCCAAACCTTTACAACGCGGATTTTCGGCACCCAATGAATCGTCTCGCGGGTGATCGTAGATTTTATAATTTTACCGTCTGAAAAAAAGATAAAAAAAGTTTTGGAAAAGGACTTGACAAAATTTATCTATGTATTAAATTAATGAGTACTACATTGTAGGAGCTAATTCAAGACATTCACTTTTCTGGGACGGATGGGCGCGATGAACAAACTGCCGAAGATAGCGAATTCGGAGCAAGGAGATACCCAATCAAGGATGATGTGCTGCATGTCCATGTGGTGTTATCATGGCAGGGGAGGTCCGCCCATGTAGGCATCGTCGTTAGATTACTATCGCGGGACCTAAAAGCCCACTGCCAAGAAAGAAATTGGCAGTGGGCTTTTTTGTTCTCTGGGCTTATCTCGCCCCAACTTAAAAATCAAAAATCTGGGAGGTAAAGAGAAATGTCAAAAAGAGGATTCGAAACATTGGCGCTTCATGCGGGACAGGAAACACCCGATCCAACCACAGGATCGAGGGCGGTGCCTATTTATCAGACCAGCTCATACGTATTCAAGAGTACGGATCATGCGGCAAATCTTTTCGCCCTCAAAGAATTCGGAAATATCTATTCGCGGATTATGAATCCCACCAATGATGTTTTCGAGAAAAGGGTGGCTGCCCTGGAAGCGGGTACCGGTGCTTTAGCCGTGGCATCAGGACAGGCTGCGGAGACTTTTGCACTATTGGCGATCACGCAGGTGGGTGATGAGATTGTTTCAGCCAACAATCTTTATGGCGGGACTTATCAATTATTTCATTATACCTTCCCGAAATTGGGAAGAGAGGTGACATTTGTTGACTCAACAAAGCCGGAAGCCTTCAAGAAAGCGATTACGAAGAAAACGAGGGCCATCTATGCTGAAACCATTGGTAATCCGAAGCTGGATGTCCCGGATTTCGAAGCACTCACAAAGATAGCCCACGAAGCAGGAATTCCTCTCGTTGTCGATAATACAGTGGGCATAGGACTGGTTAAACCCATCGACTTTGGAGTGGACATCATTGTTCTCTCAGCAACGAAATATATCGGTGGACATGGAACATCGATCGGAGGGGTAATCGTCGATTCAGGAAAATTCGACTGGGGTAACGGCAAATTCCCTGAATTTACCCAGCCTGACCCAAGTTATCACGGGCTCAAATTCTGGGACACTTTTGGAAATTTTCCAGGGTTAGGAAATGTCGCCTTTATTATTAAGGTGAGGGTGCAGTTACTCCGTGATCTGGGAGCACCCTTGAGCCCTTTCAATGCCTTTTTGTTTCTTCAAGGATTAGAGACTCTCCCTTTAAGAGTGAAGAGACATTCTGAAAATGCGCTTAAGATCGCCCAATTCTTGAAGAAGCACCCTTTGGTCACCTGGGTGAATTATCCAGGGTTAGAAGAACATCCAAGCCATAAGTTAGCCGTTAAATACTTGAAGGATAGCTTCGGAGGCATTGTGGGTTTCGGAATTAAGGGCGGGTTGGAGGCAGGAAAGAGATTTATTAATTCGGTAACACTTCTTTCCCACCTTGCCAATATCGGAGATGCAAAAAGCCTTGTCATTCATCCCGCTTCGACGACCCATCAGCAACTAACCCGAAGAGAACAAGAGGAGACAGGAGTCACAGAAGATTATATCCGACTTTCGATCGGCTTGGAGGATATCGAGGATATCAAGGAAGATATTAAGCAGGCATTGAAGAAGGCAGCGGGATAAATTTTTCATAAAACCATCAACTAAAATGAGGAAAGGAGAATAACATGACAAAATATGTTGATGACAACTCATTTTCGGTCGGTAATACCCCACTGGTTAAGATCAACAAAATGGCTCAGGGACTTAAAGTTACAATCCTTGGCAAGATCGAAGGTCGTAACCCCTCCTATTCGGTGAAGTGCAGGATAGGGGCGAGTATGATCTGGGCTGCCGAGAAGCAAGGGCTGCTCAAGTCTGGGATGGAGATCATCGAACCGACAAGCGGGAATACAGGCATTGCCTTGGCTTTTGTGGCGGCAGCGAGGGGGTATAAACTGAACGTCACCATGCCTGAGACCATGTCGATGGAGCGACGGAAGGTGCTCGCTATCCTCGCTGCAAACATCATCCTGACACCGGGAGCCAAGGGGATGAAAGGGGCGGTGGAGGAAGCGGAGCGGATTGCGGCCTCGAGTACCAATTACTATATGCCCCAGCAGTTTAAGAATCCTGCCAACCCGGAGATTCATTTCAAGACCACTGGTCCAGAGATTTGGGAACAGACGAACGGTGGGATCGATGTCCTCGTTTCAGGAGTGGGGACAGGGGGGACCATCACAGGTGTGTCACGGTATATTAAGGGAGAAAAGAAGAAGAAGATTATTAGTGTTGCTGTTGAACCGGTAGAGAGCCCGGTGATTACGCAGCGGCTTGCAGGGCAGGAGCTTAAGCCCGGCCCCCACAAGATCCAGGGGATCGGAGCGGGATTTATCCCGGACACACTGGACCTGTCGATGGTGGATCGAGTGGAACAGGTCACCAGTGAAGAGGCGATCGAGCATGCGAGGAGGTTAGCTCGTGAGGAGGGGATTCTTTCAGGGGTCAGTTGTGGTGCCGCGATAGCCGTTGCTCTAAGGCTTGCAAAGATGAAGGAATTTGAAGGAAAAATGATTGTTGCCATTCTGCCTGACGCGGGCGAGCGATATCTCACGGGGCCCCTTTTCGAAGGGATTTTCGACGAAGCCGGCCTTCCAAGGATATAACCTTCCTTAAGAACCTTCTTCCCTTGGCGGCCACTGCGCGATTAAGGAGGGAGGGTTAGAATATTATGAGGTGAAGAGAAATGTCAGAGATTAATCTACTTGCCAAGCAAATCAAAAGGGCCAGACAAACATCCGGTCAAAGGGTCGATATTTCCGGACAGGATTTCGTTTTAGAAAAGAGTGATCGCTTGGGTATTGTGGAAACGGACTATTTTCATTTTGCCTTTCCCCCCAATGAAATCACCTTAGAAAGCGGTGAAAAACTTGGGTCCGTCACTGTTGCTTATGAGACCTATGGCCAACTGGACGATCAAAGGTCTAATGCCATTCTGATTCTTCATGCCCTTTCAGGCGATGCCCATGCTGCAGGCTTTCACAAAGGAGATGAAAAACCGGGGTGGTGGGACGATATGATCGGACCGGGTAAGGCGTTTGATACGAACAAGTATTTTATTATCTGCTCAAACGTCCTCGGAGGGTGCAAGGGGACCACCGGACCTTCATCCATTAATTCCAAGACCGGAAAAAGATATGGTCTCGATTTCCCAATCATCAGTATTTTGGATATGGTCAATGTTCAGAAGCACTTAATCGACCATCTGGAGATTGATCAGTTACTTTCCGTAGCAGGCGGTTCAATGGGGGGCATGCAAGCATTGGAGTGGTTGGTCTCTTACCCTAGCAGACTGAAAAGCGCTATTGTTATTGCCACAGCGGCAAAGCATTCACCGCAACAGATTGCATTTCACGAAGTCGGAAGGCAAGCGATCATGGCTGATCCTCACTGGAAAGAAGGTCATTACTACGGTGGCCATTTTCCGGCCAAGGGGCTTGTTGTCGCCCGCATGGTCGGCCATATCACCTATATGAGCGAAGTCTCGATGGCCGAGAAATTCGGAAGGCGCTTGAGTCACAACGGGAAACCCCGCAGATTTAGCATTGATTTTGAAGTGGAAGAATACCTTCACAACAGGGGAGATCATTTTGTGAAGCGGTTTGATGCCAATTCCTATCTTTACATTACAAAGGCTATCGATTCTTTCGATGTTTCGCAGGGGAAAGAACTCTATAAAGTGTTCAAAGGGAATAAAGCTAAAGTCCTTGTTCTGGGATTTAAGTCGGACTGGCTCTACCCGGCTTCTCAATCAAAGGAAATTGTAAAAGCTTGTAAATTGGCCGGGGTGGATACGACCTATTGTGAGATCGATTCGACCTATGGACACGATGCCTTTCTCCTCGAGGTTGAGGAGGAAACACACCTGGTTAAACATTTTCTCCAGAAGGCATCCTTTGAACGAGGGGGGGGCCGAGGGATATGAGATAAGGGAATATGCAATCTGAAACTCCTTCGTTAGAATACAGGGCCATCCTTAAGTGGATTCGTCAAGGTTCGTCCGTGCTCGATCTTGGTTGCGGCGATGGGGCATTAATGGATCTACTTGTCCGCGAGAGGGGTGTCAGGGCTCAAGGTATTGAGATTGATGAACAGGCCATCTATCAATGTGTTGCTAATGGGTTGAGCGTATTCCATGAGGACATCGATCATGGTTTATCCGACTATGCAGATCAGTCTTTCGATTATGTGATCCTCAATCAAAGTTTTCAGCAAGTTAAAAGCCCTGATCTGGTATTGAAGGAGGCGCTGAGAGTAGGTAGAGAAGTTATCGCCGGATTCCCTAATTTTGCCCATTACCAAGCCCGGTTACAGATATTTTTTAAAGGGAAGACCCCCGTGACGCCTTCCTTACCCTATGAATGGCATGACACCCCCAATCTCCATTTCCTAAGTATTTCAGACTTCATGGAGTATTGCCGTCAGAGGAACATCAAATTAGAAAAGACTGCCTTCGTTGGAAAAAAGAGAAGGATAAAAATATTCCCCAACCTTTTTGCTTTGACAGGAATATTTCTCATCTCAAACAGAGAAGCCAATGACATTGATTAATAAGAAGAGGGAGGTGGAGGCATGAAAAATCTCCAGTACCTGAAACTAAAGGCAGAACTGCTGGTTGAAGGAATTCAGGCAACTCCAGAGGCCCTTAAAGAGATAGGGAAGAAGTATAAGGAACAGAATCATGGTCTCTTTGGTTGGGATTTTGAGGATCATACCGGGATGGTGCTACCGGATGATTTTCTTCTTCCGGATGGAACCGTGGTCCAGTTCAGGAAGAATGGCCGCTCACCCTATCAGGTGACTGTTAAAGAAAACGGTCTCATGTTATCCAACGGCAACGAGAGAATATGCAAGGTCGAATGGATTCCTAGGCCGGCCTATTACACGGAAGAGACAATCACCCACCATCCCATGGTGAAGATCGGACAGATCGGAGGAGAAGATTGTCTCTTTTTCTGTTATCAGAATTATTGCAGTCATTTTTCTAAGAAAGAGGAATGTCTTTTCTGCAATCTCGTATCCACCTCAAAAACCTATGACTCGGTTTTAAAAAAGAAGGAGACCGAAGATATTGGTGAGGTGGCGAAAACCGCTTTTGCTGAGGGAAGAGTGAAGCATGTCCTCCTGACCGGAGGATGCTTCACTCTTCAAAAAGAGATTGAAATGGTGGCCAACATTCTGAAGTCCATTCGAGAACAAACGGGGCTGGAACGTGTTCCAGGAACGATTCTTCCCTCGCCGGCAAAAGGGGAGGATGAAATAAAGAGATATTACGATACCGGGATAAAGGCCATTGGGTTCAGTATGGAAATATGGGACGAGAAATTATACGAGGCGATCTGCCCGGGAAAATCGAAGAATGTCAGTCATGAGAACTTTATTCGTTCCATACGGACTGCGGCTAAAATCTTCGGAGAAGGAAACGTCTATGGGGTTTTTGTGATGGGATTGGAACCTAAAAAGACATTCCTCGAAGGGGTCAAGGAGATGACAACCCTGGGAGCAAATGTCGTTCCCTTTGTCTGGTCACCTAATCCGGGATCAAAGCTTGAGGGTCACCGAGCTCCTACCAGCCAATGGTTCGTTGAGACCATATTAGAGGCTTCTGAGATCGTCCACAGATCTCATATTCCTTCAGGAACAGAAAATCATTGTTACCGATGTGATGGAAATTCCCTCCTCCACGATGCCTTACGGTTAAAGGGGATTAAATAAAGCTGAGAATTCCCCTGAGGAAGGTGGCTGCCATGGGAACGACAAAACCATAGGCTGGCCATCTGGCTTTCCATCTAAAATGATTTTAGAATGTTTCCATTACCCATTTTACCTGTCAGCGGGTTTCAATGAAAGACCCATTCCATTTCCAATGGCATATTACTAACCTTTGCAATCTTCGTTGCGAGCACTGCTATCAAGACGACTTTTCAAAGAAGAGAGATCTTGATTGGTCGGAGCTTAAGAAAATATCTGATAATCTCCTCAATACAATAAAGGAATGGGATCAAAAAGCCTGTATCCATGTCACAGGTGGCGAGCCTTTATTAAGACCAGAGCTATTTCACCTCCTGGATCATCTAGATCAACAATCAGAGGTCGAAGAGTTAGGAATCATTACCAACGGTCTTCTCATGGATCGAGAGAGGATGATAAAATTATCTGATTTTCCTAAGTTAAAGAAGATAAAGATTTCTCTGGACGGAGCCGATGCTGAGACGAATGACGCCATTCGCTCGAAAGGGGCTTTTGAGAAGGTGATGCAAAATCTTTCATTGATAAGAAGGGAAAAGAGATTTGAAATCATTTTGATGTTTACGGTGATGAAAAAGAATTTCAGGAACCTCCCCTTCTTCTTTAAACTGTGCCAGGACAACGGTATCGATGGATTAATCATCGAGCGGTTTATCCCTTTGGGCAAGGGAAGAGGGATCACGAGTGAGGTACTCCGTAAGGAAGAATGGAACGAAATGATAGGAATGCTCTTCCATTTTTTCTTAACCGAAGGAGAACAAAATTCGGTCCTTCCCTATCAAGCCTTCCAGATCAGTTTTACTGGAGAGGAGCCTGAACTATTGGGTGCTCCTTGTGTCATAGGAGTGGATGGCCTTTGCATCATGCCGGGAGGAAGCGTTTTTCCCTGTCGGAGGCTTCCCATCTCAATAGGGAATCTTTTGGAGACTCCCTTGAAAGAGATATGGGAGAAATCAGAGATCTTAGAGAAGTTGAGGAGGAAAGAGAGCCTCAAAGGCAAGTGCGGAAGATGTGAAATGAAAGAATGCCGGGGCTGCAGAAGTTTAGCGTTTGCTTTGACGGGTGATTGTCTTGGAGAAGACCCTCATTGTCGGTACGGTGATGTATAGTATGGTCTTTTTTAAAAGTGAAGGCTTGACTGAGTGGACATTGTTGGGTTTACCCCTAACCGGCGATTTCACCTACGAAAGTTCAATATAGAGTAGAAATTGGCTTCGACGTTTACGATTTGAAATGTTGTACTGAGAAACAAAAATGTTAAATCAATGCTACAGAAAGCAGTTAATATGGTTTTAAACCTTTTCTTAACGGCATAATTTCGTTTGGCTCGTTTTCGTTCACCCTCAGCGTGAATAGATTAATACTACAGCGACAAATTTTTCTGGACAATTGAAATGGAATCTGTTATAGCTATAACCGGGGCGTAGGAAAG
>Ga0154839_1259_pt1 | contig 11810 bp, 12 predicted proteins | sample Rifle2008BG16ft_FD_116143 | JGI IMG/M metagenome (GOLD analysis project Ga0154839, IMG submission 116143) | Deltaproteobacteria bacterium RBG_16_47_11
ATCAAGATAAGGAATATGCCAATCTGCTCTATGAGAGAGTAAGACAATATGCGTTGAGATCTCTCGAAAGGAGAGGCTTTAAGGATCCTCTTCAGAGGCCTTTCGATGATTTTCAGGGGGGATTGAAGCGCCTCGGGAAAAAGGATGTGCCCATCCTCTTTTGGACAGCCACCTGCTGGGCGAATTGGATCCGTCTTAACTTGGATTCAATGGAAGCCTTGTCTGAACTTCCGAGAGTGGAAGCGATGATGAGGAGAGTCTTGGAACTCGACGAGGGATTCCATTACGGTGGCGCCCATCTCTTCATGGGAATATGGTATGCCTCCAGGCCCAAAATAGCCGGTGGAGATCTCAAGAAAGCTCAAGAACATTTTCTGAAGGCTCTGGATCTGGGGGATAAGAAATTCTTGATGGCTTATGTCTACTATGCGAGCTATTATGCTCGAAAAATAATGGACAAAGAACTCTTCACCTCAACCCTTCAAAAAGTTTTGGAGACCCCGGCTGAAACTTCTCCTGACCTCATCCTTCTCAATTCCATCGCCAAAAGACAGGCAAAAGAATTGCTCAGTCATGTGGAAGAATATTTTGAATAGGAGGGAAAATATGCGCACAGGGTCTTCCATCAAAATTCTAGGACTCAGTTTAGGGGTCTTTCTTTTTTTCACCCAATCCGTCGCGGGGGGAGAAAAGGGTTCCTTGATCAAATTGGGTACCCTGGCTCCAGAGGGAAGCTCCTGGATGAAGACCTTCAACACCATAAACACGGAAGTAATGAAAAAAACGGGGAATAGGGTCCAGTTTAGGATCTATCCCGGTGGGATATTGGGCGATGAGATGGATATGCTCCGAAAATTGAAGATTGGTCAAATTCAAGGCGTCGCTCTCACTTCCGCTGGACTCTCTACACTCTTTAAAGAGATGGACGTCCTTCAGATCCCTTTCCTTTTTCAAACCTATGAAGAAGTCGATACCGTTTTGAAGAAAATGGATTCTTTTTTCCGAAAGGGTTTTGATGACAATGGATATGTGCTCCTGGGGTGGTCAGAGGCAGGATTTGTCTACTTGATGTCTACGGTCCCCGTTGCAAGTGTGGCCGACCTTAAAAAGGCAAAGGTATGGATCTGGGAGGATTCTCCCATGTCCAAAGCCATTTTTGACGAGGCTGGGGTAAAGGCCATTCCACTCACTGTCCCCGATGTCTTGGTTGGGCTCCAGACCGGATTGGTGGAGGTGATCTATGCCCCTCCGACAGCGGCCATCTCCCTCCAGTGGTTCACGAAGGTCAAATATTTCACCGATGTCCCTTTGATTTATTTGGCAGGGGGTGTCGTCGTCAAAAAAGATATTTTTAGACAAATTCCTCAAACCTCCCAGAATTTCATTTTGGAAAGTTTTCAACAACAGCTGGATCAATTGAAGATCATCACCCGAAACGAAAATCGAGATGCCTTGAAGGTGATGGTTAAAAACGGGGTCAAGGTCATCACCTCATCCAAGGACCAAATCGATGAATACAAGAAGCTATCGAATAAAGCAATGGGGCACATCAGTGGACAGGCTTTCTCTAAAAAAGTCTTAGAGGAGGTCACTTCTCTTTTGGAAAATTATCGAAAGGGAGGAAAATAATGAATCGATGGAAGCGGGTCGATGAGGCCATCGGACGGATGGAGCAAACCCTCCTCGTCGCCTTCTTAGGCTTTATCATCCTCATCGCCTTTTTACAGATCGTCCTTCGAAACTTTCTTTTCACGGGTCTCGATTGGGGGGACTCCTTGGTGAGGAATCTGGTCCTCTGGATCGGTTTCATCGGAGCCACCCTGGCTACGAAGGAGGGAAAACATATCAACATCGATGTGGTCTCGAGATGGTTGCCCTCTTTAGGAAGGAATATTGTCACGCTCATCACCCATTTGTTTTCGTTTCTTGTCTGTGGGGGGTTGACCTATGCTGCATTGAAATTTATTAAAAACGAGGTCCAGATGGGGAGCAGGACCTTTTTAGATCTCCCTGCCTGGGTCCCAGAGCTGATTCTTCCGGTTACTTTTATCCTGATGACCTTTCGATTTGGCCTTCGTTTTTTTGGAAATCTTTTCGAGATGGGAACGACGAACCCCCTTCATGATCGAGAGAAAGAAACATGACCCTCCTTTTGATCCTGATCGCCCTCCTTTTCATGTTTCTCGGTGCACCCCTTTTCACTGTTTTCTCTGGACTGACCCTACTTCTTTTGTTCTTGGCCCATATCGACTCCTCAGCCATGATCATTGAAATGCATCGGATTGCCACCACTCCCATTCTCGTCGCCATCCCTCTCTTCACTTTTGCCGGATATCTCCTTTCGGAAAGCAAGGCGCCCAGGAGGCTGATCAGGTTGACAGACGCCCTCCTGGGCTGGTTGCCTGGCGGACTGTCCATCATCGCTCTCATCACCTGTTCCGCCTTCACTGCCCTGACAGGTGCGACCGGTCTCACCATCATTGCCTTGGGAGGCATCCTTCTCCCAGCTTTACTGCAAGGAAAATATCCCGAAAAGTTCTCTCTCGGATTGGTGACCAACTCAGGGACATTAGGCCTTCTCTTCCCACCGAGCCTGCCCATTATCATTTATGCGATTGTGTCTAGGGTGCAGATTAATCAACTTTTTCTTGCAGGTCTTTTGCCCGGCATCCTGACGGTCGTCCTGCTCTCCACTTTCAGTATACAGAAGGCAATCGCTGCGGACGTCCCGAGAACCAAGTTCAATACGCCCCGTATGTTTAAAGCATTAAGAGAAGCAATGTGGGAGCTTCCTCTCCCCCTCGTCGTACTGGGGGGTATTTACAGTGGATACTTTGCCGTGAGCGAGGCGGCAGCGATTACAGCCGTTTATGTTTTCCTGGTCGAAGTGATCATCTACCGGGACATCCAGTGGCGGGAACTTCCCCAAGTGATGCAAAAAAGTATGGTGTTGGTGGGAGGGATCTTGATCATCCTGGGTGCAGCCCTTGGTTTCACGAATTATCTGATCGACGCAGAAGTTCCGATGAAGCTGTTTAATTTAATCAAGGCTTACACCGATAGCCCTTTCATATTTCTGGTCCTCCTGAACCTTTTTCTCCTGGTGGTGGGCTGTCTGCTAGACATCTTCTCAGCTCTGATCGTTGTCGTACCTCTGATTACTCCGGTCGCCACTGCCTACGGGATCAACCCAATTCACCTCGGCATCATCTTCCTTGCCAATCTTCAGATCGGAGCCTTGACCCCTCCTGTTGGAATGGGCCTTTTTATCTCAAGTCTCCGTTTTGAAAAACCCATGTCTAAAATCATCATGGCTTCCCTCCCATTTATTGTTGTCCTCTTAGCCGTATTAGCCATCATCACCTATGTCCCCTGGTTTAGCCTGGCGCTTATAAGATAATTCAAAGTTCGGAGTTTTAAGAATTTGACACCAAAATATTAACCAACTTCTCCGAACACCGAACTAAACACTCCGAACTAATTTTTTTCTTGGAGAAAGGAAAGGATGGCTTGATTGACTTCATCTGGAGTCTCCCACATGGGGATATGGCCACTTTTTTCAATCCTCTGAAATTTCGAACCTGCGATGGCCCGATGGAGGGTCTCCCCCAATTGGGGAGGAAAGATGAGGTCCCTTTCCCCCCAGATGAATAAGGTAGGTTTGCGAATAAGGGAGAACCGATCCTTTAGCTTCAAGGCCTCCTTGGCATGTTTGAAGGTGGAGTAAAGAGCCCAGGTCGTGCCTTTGATCTTAGAAAATTGATACTGTCGATTTACTACCTCTGGGGTGATGAGTTTGATATCCGAAATACATTCCAGAAGGATCTGCCTGATCGAATTCTTGTTTCGAGCTGCCATGACCAGATAAGGGAGGAATGGAATATCTTTGATCGCCACCAATATTCGGAAGGATTCATTTTTGACCTGGCCGAGAACATCCGGGGGGATACAATCGATCAATATGAGACGATCGACCCGTTCGGGAAAGAGGATCGCCATGGCCCACGCGATCCCTCCGCCCATCGAATTTCCAACCAGAGTGGCCTTCTCGATCCCCACCCCATCCATGAAGTCCCTCAAACAATGAATGTAGGTCTTTGGGGTGTAAGGAATCTTTGGCCGGTCTGAGAAACCATGACCGATAAGATCTAAGGCATAAACCCGGTAGAATGAAGCGAGAGCTTCAATCTGCTTCTCCCATACCCAAATCCCAGCCCCATAGCCATGAATGAATAGAAGAGGTTTTCCCTCTCCTTTCACTGTATAAAAAATTGTATGGCCATTCATCTGAACGGTCTGTGGAGAGAGAGAAGGGTTCCAGTCGATCCGGGTTGGTCTTACAAGAGGAATGCTTCGTTCTCTTAAAATAGGGGCCAATAAGACTGAAAGAATCCATCGAAGGCGAGACATGGATTATCGGTTATAAGCTATTGTTCATCGTTCATTGTTTATTAACCATTGATCATTGAGCTTTCAAAATTCTGTGACCTCACCCCCTGGGATAGGCCTTCGGTTTTTTGTATTCATATCGAGAGTAAAACCGGGTTCGATCACACCGGATCGCGAATACCCCCTATCCTCCCAATACCCCCCTTCTTCTTGATCGATGAATTCAATCTTCCCCAGCCATTTGCAGCTTTTGTATCCCCATAAGTTCGGGACGACCATCCTCAAGGGCCCTCCATACTCGGCTTCGATCGGATTCCCATTAACGCCATAGGCCAGAAGAACTCTCGGGTTCTCCAAGTCTTTCAAGGAGACCGTGGTGCGGTATCCTCCTCCCGCAGAAGTGAATCGGACATGACTCGTTTCGGGATCGATTAAAATCTGCTTCATGAAGTTATTCCATTGAATGCCTTCCCAATCCGCTCGCACCGACCATCCCGACACAGAAGTCAGGCGACAGTTCACCCGACTCTTGGGCATCGCTAACATCTCCTGCCATGAAAAATGTTTTTCTTCCTTGACCAGACCTCCTACAGAAAGAGAATAATTCTGAAGATCGATCACAGGCATCCCGCCGGCTTTAAAGACGGGGATCCCGAGGTCTTTGAGAATACTCATCTCTTCTTCTCTCTCTTTTTCTTGAAGAGCCTCTCCATCGATTTCAGCTCCTCGACAAGTCCTTTTTCCCCTTTCAAAGTGCCCTGAAGGACTTCTTCGCCAATCACCTTAACCGGAATTCCCAGAGCCTGTGCGAAAGAGACGGCGACCTGAATCAAGAACGTCTCTTGAAGGTTGAACTGAGGATTTTCCACATTTCCCTTCACGTGGAATTTAGCCTTTATCTGATGCCCTTTCTTCTCCAATAAAGAAACCAGGGTCTTTGCCGGGATCCAGAGAACGGTTCCTCCTCCTTCTTTAATATGAAGGTTGATGAGATCCAGTTCCCCGGGTGCATCCAGCCTCTTCTCCTTCACGGCAATTCTCGAATCCATGTCCAGGGACCCGGACTCAATTTCTGCAGTGACCCTCTTCCGATAATAGGGTTCAAAGGTCTTTATCTCTATCGCTCGAATCTTTAAGGAAGTTTCCATATCCATGGTTTTCGCATCGATCCATCCTTTTAAGGTAATGCTCCCTTCTTGTGTCTTTCCTTCCATTTTCCCGTTCAACTCAACAGGAGAATGGAAAGAAGCGAGAGGATACCGGATGTCTCCTATCTCAAAATCTAACTCTCTCAATTTTATTTGGGAGGGAGGGTCTCCCACTTTTTTATCTTCAAAATCGACGGAGCCTTTCTGGATTCGAATCCGATCGATCTGAACTTCAACCGCCTCTCCTCTCTTCTTCGGTTCCCCCTTAGAAATCTCTTCCCCTTCACTCTCCTCTTTCGTCGTCACCCAAGGACCGACCAGGTGCCCCTCTCGGGATCGATAAAAGAAGAAGGAGGGCCGGAGGACGGTAAACTCCTTTATGTGTAAAGAATTTTTCAAGAGAGAGAGAATGGAGGGATAGATCCGTATTTCCTCGGCCTGAAAGAATCTTTGTTTTGAACGAGGGTCTTCATATTGAATTCCCCTGGCGGAGAGGTAGGTTGTCTTGAGCTTGATCTCCTCCAGAGTGAATCCAGGCCCCATCACCGTTTGAAGGCGCGGTTGAATGAGTTTCACTGCGTAAAAGGTAAGGACAAAATACCCTCCGATGAGGAGGACCACAAGAATTCCGATCAGGATCAACCATTTCTTCATCCTTTCACCTCGTCTTCTACAACTTCCTTATAGCCAGAAGGAGTGATGGTGGCAAAATAGAAGGGCGGCCCGACTTCCTCCCCTTCTCCAGACCTTTTTTTGAGAAAGGACTTGCAAAGGGTAAGAAGTGGATCAAGGGGTGATCCCGTTTCACGCTGAGCCTCCAATCTCTTCTCAATCGATAAAGACCGAGGAACAACGATGATCTGAGAAGTAGGGAGAGCTTTTATAGAAGTTCCCTTTCCTTCACTGCTAAAGAGGTGAAGATGATAGGGTCGAGCGCGATCTCTGAAGGAATATCCAGCCAGAATAAGATAAACTTCATTTAAAGGACGAGCCTCTTCGGATGTCTTGTCGGGGGTCAGAGGGGAGGAAGAAAGTGGCATCTCCTTTTGGCCTAACCATTTTCCATATTGATCGGTAAAAAAGAACAAAGCCGTGTTAACGACATCTTCGATAGCCTCTGTTCCTCGCCTCTGAAGAAAATTTTGAAAAGCCAAGCTCATCTCCACTCCTATTCCCGCCCCAGCACTCAATAGGGCGGCGTGGGAGTTTAAACGGAGAAGTTTCTTCAGGCTGAAATGCTTCCTCTCTCCGGTTTCGTCGAACCAGGTCGCCCGGCTATCGGTGGCGAGCACAATCCCTTCAGGAGCGGAGCAAGCGATCACTTGAGTCATTTCCCTCCATCGCGGAATGCAGATTGCGGAATGCTGAACTTCCAATTTCAGATTTCAGATTGCGAATTGCGGATTTGAAATCCGAAATCTACAATCCAAAATCCGAAATGGAATAAATCCGCAATCCGAAATCCGCATTTGGACTACGGTTTTACAATCAGCGAGACTTCCTTCGCCTTCTTCTCCTTAGCCTCTGTCAAAAGGCCGAAGATCGACTGAATCACCAATTGAAAGAGGAAGGGGTTGGGCTGAATCGGATTGAGAGGTTTTTCCAGGTCCATCGCTACAGACAGGGAAATCTTCGCCTCCTCCTCTTTTCCCAATTTGAAGAGAACATAAGCCATCTCCTCCAATCTTCGTTGATAGAGAAGCCTCTTCTCCCCAGAGAAGAGTGCCGTCAATGCCTTTTGATAGATTCCCTGGAATCGCACTTCCTTCTGACCTGGGTTGAGGACAATCTTCGACTCCTCCGCCTCCCAGACTTCATCCGCATAGGGACGGATTTGTTCCTTCTCAATCCTCCAACTGGAAAAAATTTCTGCTTTAAGAAGGTCTCCCCTTTTCCTCAAGAGGCGATCGTCTCCTGCAATGTCTTCGGCTTGAAGATAGGAATAGATCAATGGCTTTGTATAATCTTTCTTAATCCTTTCTATCTCGCTTTTCACCTGGAAATAGCCTTGAGGAGAGGCTCCTTTCTTTTCAAGATTTAACTGATAAGCCTGTGCGAAGAGACAGGCCACATAGGAGGGTTCAATTTCAACAATTGGAAATGGATTTTTTTCTTTGGCTTCTTTAAAAAAAGTCCTAAACCCCTTCCGCGTCATGTCCTCTTGGGAGAAATCGACGATCCCCTCCCGATCGCTGACGACCCCATGCATGACCCATAAACCCCGGCCCGGATGAGGGATGATTAACCACAGAACCCGGTACCCGAGAAAATCAATCCCGCTCGCAAACCCTTCTTTGGCCTCTCCCTGTAAGGGACGAAGAATAGACCGCTCTTTGTCGGATAAAACCTCTTCAGCCACAATCCCCTTGCTCTTCAGTCGGTAAAGAGATCGCTTGATCATTTTTCGGACCTTCTTATCCTGGGTCACTTCTAACATCCGATAAAGAAGTCTGCCCGTCAACCGATCAGGAAGGGTCACCATAAACTCAGCCAACCTTCCGCCGGTTTGCGGGTCTTTTTCTAACCATGGGAGAAGATATTGAAATATCTCCTCATCGGTTTTCCCGCTCGTCATATCCGTTTTTATCTGCCCCATAAGGGTTTGAATATTTTCCATTATCCTGATCTTCCTCCAGAGGATAGTAGAAAAGTCTGCTGAATGGTCAAAAGCATGGTCATGGAAAGATTCACAAAAAGAGTATTGCGAGAGAGGAGTTCTAGTTTTCTGTGGTCGTGATAATTCCCCCGCCAGACCTGGATGAGATTCCATAGGATAAGAAAGGATGGGATTCCTGCAAGAAGGAGCAGCCAGTAAGAGGGGTGACCTATCCCCCACATCATTTTGATAAAGGAAAATCCAGTCAATATCGATAGCCCGATGTAGAGATCTCCCATCCTCTCCTTTCCAAACCGCACGACCAAGTTCCTTTTTCCGATGGCATGATCCGCTTCTTTATCGGGGCACTCATTGATCAAGATTACATTGAAAATGGAAAGACCGACGGGGATGGAGAGCAGTAAGATTTGTGGGCTGAAGAATCCCGTCAGGAGAAAAAAGCCTGTCGCAATGGGCAGCCACCCATAACAGAACCCGATGAGGATTTCTCCCAATCCATGATAAGACCATCGAAAGGGTTTGCTAGAATAGAAAAATCCAAAAAAGATACCCAGTCCTCCTAATAGAAGGGTTCGAAGATCGGTCTGGTATCGGAGATAGATATAAGAACCGATGAGAATCGCTCCAGCCAAACACCCGTATCCCAAAAGAAGTGATACCCACGCTGGAAGGACCTCTCTGACTAAAACCCTTGACCCGCCTGAAAACCGGTTAAAATCTTGATTGATACGATCTCCTTCCAGATCGTTCCATTCTCCCACATAGTAAGTCATCCACATGATGAGGATGACCGCCGTTGTCGAAAGCACATAGAGCCCCAAAGATCCCTTGTACCCCCACCGCCACGCCAAGACAAATCCTAAAATTAAAGGAAGAATTCCTACGGAAAGAAAAGGAACCCGTGAGAGCCTCCACCACGCTGCCAAGTAAGGACCAAAATTCTTCAATTCCACAATCCCTCAATTCCTAAATCATCATCGTTTTACAAATAGAACATATTGATTTAGAATTCAACATTAAAGTTTTCCCTTTTTTCTCCTCTCTCTGCCGACCCTGCCTGCGGTAAGCAGACGGGAGGCAGCCCCTATTGGGGGAGGATAGAAAGAGAGGGTTGTATAATAATAACTTAAAGGAGAACCAAGGATGGATGCGTTGTCTCGAATTCAGCGGGAAGAAGCAGTGCTTGTCGTGGTCGATGTTCAAGATGTTCTGATGAAGAAGATGAATCAAGGGGTAGCAGAAAATGTGATCCGAAATATCCGGACCCTTCTCACTTTCGCTCAAAAAATGGCCATCCCCGTTCTGATTACGGAACAGTATCCCAAAGGGTTGGGCCAGACTGTCTCTGAAATCAAAATGGAGCTGGAGTCCATCCTTCCCATTGAAAAAGTCTCCTTTAGTTGTTGCGGGGTGGAGACGTTCAACGAGAAATTAAATCAAACGGGAAGGAAGCAGGTCATCCTCACCGGGATCGAAACCCATGTGTGTGTTTTGCAAACAGCCGACGACCTAATACAGACAGGCCACGAGGTCCATGGGGTGGCCGATGCCATCTGTTCAAGGAGGAAATTGGATTGGGAGATCGGTCTGAGATGGATGGAAAAAAAGGGGGCGATGATCTCGACCACCGAGATCATCGCCTTTCAACTGCTGAAGGAGGCTGGGACTGAGGAGTTTAGGGTGTTGTCGAAATTGTTGAAATAAACAAAAATTTTAAATCCATCGAAACAGTTTGGCAAAAAAATAGGAAACGAAGAATGCATTCGTAAAAGCCAACGCCCAACCGGCCACTCTCCTGAAACTAATCTCAATTTTTCTTCCCTCTTCTGTTTCCTGAATCCCCAAGATTTCTTTACCAGTCATCTTTCACTTGGTTTACAATTTTGTAACAAAAAGCGCAAATTCGTTGGGGTCACTGAAGTGTTTTACTTGTCTTTCAGTCGCCTCTTCGCGACTTGTAAGAATACGAAACCACCTAAAATAATTAGACAAATTATAAATAAATTGGAAAAAACAAATTCTCTTATTATCAGACTCACTTCACACTTCTTTTAGTGTTTATAGATTTATCAGGCAAGTCTTATGCCAATGGCTGGATATAGGGGGGATTCATTGAAATTTAAAGAGAATTTGATACCCAAGGGACTCAATGAGAAATTTTAGAGGAAGGTAAAAAATATCATGTTTTTACAAAATTTAATGGCAATTCTTGATAAGCTTTGGTTACAACAGGTTCAGGATTTTTCTGGATTCCTGTGGGGTAGCCATGTCTCTTCCAAACTCTTTTGCAATCCTGACCACTCTCTCCACCAATTGAGCATTGTTCTCTGCCAGGACGCCCCTTGAATAGTAGATGTTGTCCTCCAAGCCAACCCGGACATGACCTCCCATCGCCAGAGCCATCATCGCCATGGGAAGCTGGCCTGGGCCGATCCCAATCACAGACCATGTCGAACCTTGAGGAAGGATCTCTGAAAGATGGAGGAGAGATTTTGCTGTGGCGGGCATGCCGCCGAGAACACCTAAAACAAATTGAAAGTGGAGCGGAGGTTTAAGAAGACCTTTTTCCAAAAACCTATGGCAGATTTCAACCATTCCAACTTCAAATACCTCCAGTTCGGGCTTAATTCCCTTCGCCAGCGTCTCTTTGGCCAACATCTCCAAAAACTCTGGAGGGTTGAGAAAAACATTCTCTCTCATATTGATAGAGCCTGCATCGAAGGAAACCAATTCTGGATTTAAGGATAAGGCGACAAGCCTTTCTTTAAATTGGAGATTTCTACCCGGAATGCCGCTCGTGGTCAGGCAGAGGATAGCATCGGTTTCACTTCGAATACGGCCTGCCACTTCCTCAAAGAGAGAGTAATCCTGGGTTCCTAGCCCTGTCTTCGGATCTCTCACGTGAATGTGGAGGATCGAGGCCCCTGCCCTCCAGGCCTCAATTCCGGACTGGGCGATCTCTTCAGGAGTAATAGGGATATAAGGGGTCTGTTGTCGTGTGATTCGAGATCCTGTTATCCCAACAGTAATGATGAGTTTCTCCATATCACCTTCCCACTTAATACCTTAATGTCCGACTAGCTACTATCGATTCCCAATGGTCATCTAACGATTGAAAGCCCAATCCATTGACCATTGATTATTGCTAACTGATCATTGAACGATTGATCTGTAATGCTACGGATAGATCCCCCTGAGCCTGGAGGCTTCAGCAACCCTTCCAATCCCAAGCACAAGAGCGGCTGTTCTCATGGGAATCTTCTTAGAAAGGGAAATTTCAAAAACCTCTTTGAAACCCTTCTGCATGATGCGGGTCAATCGGTCCAATACTTCCTCTTCACTCCAGATGAGTTCCTGGAGGTTTTGAACCCATTCAAAATAGGAGACCGTTACTCCTCCTGCATTCGCTAAGATATCCGGAACAAGAAAAACTCTTTTGTCGTTCAAAATCTCATCTGCCTCCGGGGTCGTCGGCCCGTTTGCTCCTTCGACGATGATCTTCGCTTTGATTCGAGAAGCATTTTTCTCTGTAATCTGATTTTCGATGGCAGCCGGGACCAGGACATCGCATTTTAACTCTAATAACTCTTGGTTGGTAATCTCAGTTTCATCTTTTGCTTCACAGACAAAACATTGATATTTGGCCTTGTATTCCA